>JACCDP010932334.1_pt1 | contig 24715 bp, 21 predicted proteins | sample 7445841 | NCBI WGS metagenome assembly JACCDP01 (sample SAMN15323441, study PRJNA562643) | freshwater metagenome | isolation source: river surface water | place: USA:Blue River Watershed | collected 2017-08-17
GCGATACTAATTCGTAAATTTTCGATCCGATTAAGGTCTGTCAGTAAAAGCTATCTTGTGGCGATTGGTGAAATGACAACTTCAGTCGAGGAAGCGATCTCCGGAAACCGTGTCGTAAAGATCTATGGCGGGGAAGATTACGAAAAAACGCGTTTTAGTGGCATTAATAGCAGATTTCGCGGACAAGCCATGCGTTATGCAATAGCTGCGGGCATACAGACCCCTGTGAGTCAACTGATCGCAGCACTTGGCGTTTCTATCGCAGTTTCTATTGCGCTACTTCAAACCCGTGAGGGCGTCGCTACCCCAGGCGACTTCGTTTCGTTCATTACAGCGATGTTGCTTATGTTTAGCCCGCTTAAGCACTTGGCCGAAATTAACTCGAACCTACAGCGTGGGCTTGCAGCGGCCGAGGGCGTTTTCGCTCTGCTTGACGAGAGGTCCGAATCGGACACCGGTACGAGGGTTTTAGTGCGCGCAAAGGGGCATATTCGGTTCAGCGACGTAACAGCTCAGTACCCAAACCGCGAAAGTCTCGCCCTGAACATGGTGAATATCGAAGTCCCCGCAGGCAAAACCTACGCGCTGGTCGGACCATCAGGGAGCGGCAAAAGCACGTTGGTAAATCTCATACCTAGGTTGTATGAAGCCACCTCTGGTTCAATCACCCTAGATGGAATCGACATTCGAGATTTACAACTCAAAAATTTACGATCTCAGATTGCCCTAGTCTCACAAGACGTAGTGCTATTTAACGACACTATATCTAACAATATTGCTTACGGTAGAAGCGACTTAACTGACCTTGAGATCAGAGAGGCTGCCAGAGCCGCTGACCTTTTAAACTTTATTAATTCGCTACCGCAGGGAATGAAAACGGTCATTGGAGACCGTGGCGTCAGGGTGTCCGGCGGACAGCGCCAGCGTATTGCAATCGCTCGGGCAATCATCAAGGACGCTCCGGTTTTAATCCTTGACGAAGCGACATCGGCCTTGGACACCCAGTCAGAATCAAATGTTCAGAATGCGGTTGAGAGACTCAGAAAAGGAAGAACTACAGTGGTGGTCGCTCACCGTCTATCGACGGTATTAAATGCGGACCGAATAATTGTGCTCGACGACGGTAAGATAGTGCAGTCAGGAACCCATCAAGAACTAATTGGTTTGTCGGGTTTGTATCAACTGCTGTACGCAAAAATGCAGGAGTCAGCGTGAGGCTGTGGTTCGAGCGAGGTGCCTGGGCTTCAAAGCGTGGCAGGAAGGTGATATCAGATATATCACCAGCATCTGTAAGGCGAATTATCGTGATCAGACATGCCGCACTTGGAGATATGGTGCTGGTTCGCCCCTTTCTAGTTGAAGCTAGGAAGTTTTTTCCAAATACGGAAATTGTCCTCAGTGTTGTATCAAATTACACTTATGGTGTACCTGATGATCTTGTCGATTCCGTTCACGTGCTTCACGGGACTGACGAACCAAGGAGCTCCCTAGGTGCCCGATTGGCTAGGGCGCGGGAGCTTGGCTCAGCCGATATATTGTTTGATCTGGCCGATACGACGCGCTCTCGATATCTGACTTGGCTCACAAATGCGAGAATTAAAATTGGGTTTCCCTATCGTGGGTATCTTCGTAATCTTTTGCTTGATGCCGCGGTTTTTAGGTCCGATTTCGTATTCGAAGCTGAGGTTATGTTGGACGCCTTGAGGCTCCTCGGCGCAAATCCTAAACACCCCCTTCAATTCAATTGGCCCAAACGTTTTGAAAACGACGCAGCACATTGGCCAGTCAAAAGAATCGTTTATTTTCCTTTCGCATCAGTTCAGAACAAATGCTGGCCAAAAGAACATTTTGCGAAACTCATTGGCGCCTTGGCGTCTGAATTGCCCGACCATTGCCATGTAATCTTGGCTGGAATTAGTGATGATGAAAATCTTACACATTTCTTGCGTATCGCAAATGAGCACAAAAATGTGCAGTTACAGCCAGCAATGAATTTGGACTTGACTATTAATTTTCTAGAGCAGTCTAATCTTGTTGTTTCGAATGATACAGGTGTAAGAAACTTAGCGATTTCGGTTGATTGCCCTACGGTTGGAATATTCTTTTCAACGGTGCCACATCGATATTGGCCGCGCGGAAATGACCGGCACGAGGCCGTTTTCCTCGCTGATGGAGCCACTCCGACTGTCGAGCTGGTCGCGATAAAAATCAGGCGTCTAATTGCTTTAACCGAGCTTACCCAAGGAAGATCATCATGTTAAAAGCAGATATATACGACTACACTCGTAGATACATAGACACTCTGGGCCCCCTCCAGGGCATGACAGTAATTGATGTACCTGCTGGTCGTGGCCTTATAAGCCTTGAGTTTATGCGACGGGGCGCTCGGGTAATCGCACTCGACCTTTATCCAGAGAAGATCGAGGCTGATGTCAAGGAAAAGCTCTTCGTGGATATGAATTCTAGATTCCCGCTGGAGGACGCCGTGGGGGATATCGTTCTCTGCCAGGAAGGAATAGAGCATATTCCCAATCAGCTCGCCTTGATGCAGGAACTAAATCGGATACTCAAACCCGGCGGCAAACTCATAATCACTTCGCCAAGTCTTTCCCATGTTCGGGCCAGGCTTTCAATGCTCTTATTGGAAAGCGAATACTGGAAGCGTTTGCCTGCATCTGAAGTCGATAGCGTCTGGTTTTCGGAGCACGAGACGGATCGTATTTATTACGGGCACTTTTTCCTAAGAAACGCTAATCAATTGCGTGTTTTGACAGTACTTTCAGGGTTTGAAATTGAGGCACGGTTACGGACGGCTATTAGCCCCTCATCTCTAGTTCTATTGATAATCACGTTTCCCCTTATTTGCTTGGTTACTTTGCTAGCGACTGTTGACTCTTACCGTAAGAATCGCTCCGGATGGACAATGGCGAAAAAGGCGATTTATCTGGAACAGATTAGCCTGAATCTCTCGCCAGTTACACTTTTGTGTAAAGATTTTTTCTGGGTTTTAAGAAAAAAAAGTTCGCTTAACGAATTGCGCCAACACCTAAAATCTTTTACCCGTTAGATCTTCATAATGAGTGTTCTTATTTATCGTCGAGAAATCGACGGGCTTCGGGCGCTTGCGATCGTTCCTGTTGTGCTTTTCCATTTGGGCTTGGACTGGCTGAGCGGCGGTTATCTCGGTGTTGATGTTTTCTTTGTCATCAGTGGCTACCTTATCGCATCGATTCTGCTGAAGGAGAAAGCACATGGAGCATTTACACTCACCGGTTTTTGGGTGCGTCGCGCTCGTCGAGTTCTTCCTGCGTTATTTTTTGTTACGTCAACTTGTATTCCATTAGCCTGGTTTTTTTTACTGCCGAAAGAATACTCTGAATTCAAAGAGAGTGTGGGCTCCGTAGCATTATTCCTGTCAAATCATCTTTTTTTAGATCAAAGTGGATATTTTGATATTTCAGCGGAAAGAAAACCATTACTTCACACTTGGAGCTTGGCTATTGAGGAGCAGTTCTACATTTTTTTTCCGCTAATAATTTTAGCGACCTGGCGACTGGGATTGCCTTTTTTGTCTTTCGCACTCTTGATAATTATTCTTGTAAGTCTTGGTTTGGCACAATGGCTGTCAGCTGAGAAACCCGCCGCAGCTTTCTATCTTTTACCCACGCGAGCCTGGGAGTTGGGGTCGGGGGCCCTTTTGTCTTTTATGTTGCATCGAGAAAACAGATCCAATATTGGGAAGCTCTCAGGAGATTTAATTGGATCCTTTGGTTTGATTCTGATTGTGTTTTCATTTTGTTTTTATACCCCTCAGATGCCAAGCCCTTCTTTTTACACTCTCGTTCCGGTTCTTGGAACTTGTCTCGTACTTATTGGAGCAAATGCGAGCAATTTAACCGGACGATTACTCGGATTGCCGATTATGGTTGGAGTGGGACTCATAAGCTACAGCTTGTACCTTTGGCATCAACCGATACTTGCGTTCGCAAGGGTCCAGACCTTCCACAGCCTCGGCACAAGTCATCAAACAGCCTTATTCACCTGTTCTTTGTTAGGTGCGTATTTCTCGTGGAAGTGGATCGAGCGACCTTTCAAAGACCGTACCAAAGTATCCGGCAAAGTGTTTGCCTGCTGGCTTCTATTTTTTATGGGTTTGTTTATTTATCTCGGCATTGATGGTTACAAGAGTAAGCAAACTCTTAAAAAATTAGGTAACACCGAGCATCGGCAGAACATATCGCCGTCAATCATGCTCCTTGGTGATTCGCATGCCAGCCATTTATTTCCGGGATTGAGTAAATTACTCCATGGCGATGTAATTGATTTCTCGCGAGCGGGTTGCTTACCTCTGTACGGAGTTGATCGGTACGACAGCCGTGGCAAACCTGGAGTTTGTCCTCAAGTTGTTGCAAAAGCTCTTGACTATTTTGAGCGGGCCGACGAAATAGAGACGCTAATTCTTTCGAGTATGGGGCCAGTTTACCTAACAGGAGCAGCGTTTCGGGGGAAAGATATGGCCCGCGTTCGCGGGATGCAAATCAACTATGCTTTGGATCCGCAGATAAAAGACCGTTGGTTAATATATGAGCGGGCGCTGAGGAACACTCTCACGAGGCTTAACCGAGTTGGAAAACGCATTATCTTCGTAATTGACATTCCTGAGTTGGGGGTAGACCCCTTGTTTTGTGATACTGAAGGGAAAACCGTGAAGTTCCTCGGAACAGAATTTAGAATTCGAGAGCCCAACAACCAGCAATGTTATGTCTCCCGGCATGATTATGAAGAAAGAACTAGAAGATATCGTGAGTTAACAAAAAATATAATATCTGAGTTCCCAGACGTGTCAATTTTTGATCCGACCGATCTATTCTGCGACCAGCTAGTATGCCGAGGCATTCACGAAAACAAAGCTCTCTATAGAGATGCCGACCATCTTTCCGAATTTGGCTCCGAATTTGTCGCTAGGGCTTTATTGGGGCTGCTCGCTAAGTAAGCGAGCTGTTATTAATCGAGCTGAAAAGGGCTTTATGAAGCATCAAGAAGAGCAAGAGACGCAGGAAAACAGTCCTATAAACAGAAAAAGCTATTCGATGGTGTTGGCGATTGCCCAAAGCCCCCTGCAGCTCCTGGGGGTTGCAGAGTGGCTTGCGGACTATCGCCCCGAATCCTATGATCTGTATTTAGTCTATGATCCTCGATCTATCGAAAACCGAGGTCAAATGGAGAAAATAGTTGAATCATTAAATCTTCGAACAACAGGAGAGATTCAAAATTCTGGGATTTCTAGTTTTTTTGAATACGGAATATTTATTAAGCGAGCAATAAAAAAAAATTATGATAGTTTTGTAGTGGGTGGCTACGGTAGTTTCCATCAAGCGATCGTCGCAAATATAAGTAGCGATGTTTTTCTGATTGATGACGGCAACGACTCCTTAAATGTTCAAAGAAAAATGGCCGAGGTAGGGGTAAACTGGGGTCTCAGAGATAGAAAGTTAAAAGTTTGGAGATTTGTTTTATTCGGACTTAAAGTAACAATTCGGGACGAAAAACGTATTTCGTTCTATAGCTTTTTATTGAAAAAACACGACAATCCTCCTCGGGTCATTCAACACAGCCTCGCAAGAGTAAAACAACTTCTAGGTCGCGGCGTAGTAATAAACGAACTTCACAAAGTTTTCTTTCTTGACACTCCGTTGGTTGAGCGGGGATTTGTTGCAGCAGAGATTATTGAGGCTGCGTGTATACGGGCCAAAACCTTTTCACCGGATCGGTTGGTTTACATACCCCATAGAGGGCAGCAGAGGTCGAAATCTACGTCCTTAGCGGAAAAGCTTGGCCTGAAGTTGATGTTGCTTGAACTTCCTGTAGAAACCTATTTTTTAATGAATTCAATCGTGCCGCTAAGGGTATTTGCAACAACCACATCCGCAGTTTTTTCTTTAAAAGCATTGTTTCCACATTGTTTGTTCTATGTTTTCGATATTAGGCCTTCGCTAACTCAACATGCAGATTTAACGTTTTTTAATCGTTTTTACGCACTTGCCTCTGAAAACGGTATCTCAGTAATTAATCTTGAAAGCTGAATTCTAGGTGTTGTCCTCCGCAGATTAAGACACTGAGGCAAGGATTTGCTGTTGTTGGGCAGAGTAGACATCCCCTTGAATACGCTCAAATTAGCCTAGGGGACGATTACCCAACACCACCCGAAAAGCCGCTTATGAAACCTGATACCGTAGCTCAGAAGACGTCCCCATGCCTGACCACAGCCTTCTGTTGCGCCACTTATCCATCACGTCATTAAGCTGCTCGACGGTTAGGCCAGCGTATTCGAGGAAGACGTGTAATGACTGTTCCGATGGTATCTCTGCGTCGTAACGCTTCACGAGTTGGACGGCTTCATCCCTCTCCATCAGGCCCTCTCTAATTTCATGGGCAGCATCCGAAGTAGCTCTTGCTATCCCGAATTTCAGCAAGGCAAAATAATAGTGAAAAGGATCAATTTGGTCGTCCAAACTTGCGTATTTCGAGAATGTACCCTCGGAGCGACCTTTCGGATTGGCGGCGAAATTCGTGTTTTCCACACAGTAATAGTAGTGGCTTTGGGGCCGCCAATTTCGATAATAGCTATAGAAGTGTCTTTCAATATTTGAATTCTGTAGCCTTTCAATGCTCGGAGCACTGTATATTTCCAACTCCCTATCCGTAAAGCCGCGGTCTTTCCAATGACTCAATGGAAATGAGGACAACCAAAATTCCTCTGCGTCCTTGGGCGTAAATCCAGTTTTTGATTCGGTCGAGACATCACCGCCATACTCAGACTCGCCGTTTTCACCGTCCATGATGAGACTGATTCCGTGCCCCAGCGCAACCTTTAAAGGCAAATAGGTCTGACCATATATAAACGGCTGAAAAGGATCCCCGATCTCGATCGTCGAAAGTCGTGTCATACGCCTATGGACGATCCCATTTGCAGTGTAGCAGACGTTATCGAGACCTGCGTGTATGTGCGCCTGGAAGTTCCGAATACCTATCTCAGTGTACAGATGTGGTGCCCACGTCATGGTCAAGGGGTGCATCCCATATTTGGTTTTTAGCTCCCACGCGACATAGACACTATCCTTGCCGCCACTCGAGGGTACCAGAACATCGAATCCGCCATCATTCCTTCGATAGCGATCACACAGCTCTTTCAGCTCTCGCTCGCGTGCTCCCCAATCAATAGCGCTGTTCTTTTTCTCCCAGTATCTGCATGCGCTACACACCCCCTCAGAATCAAATACAATTCTTGGGCGCTGATTGGAAATCACACAATTCTTACAGTACCGGACAGATGACGGAAGCTTGTATTTCGCATCGACATCGACCTTCTTGCCGATTAGTTCTCGCTCAAAATCTGTCAAAGGCGGGAGTTTAGCTAAATAGTCAATCATAATTTCACGCCTCGAAATAAGTCAAACAGTGAATATTCATTATTCCAGGTGTTGCATAGAAGAATGCCGCTTTTGATTCGTCATCGTAGATATATACACCGGAATTTAAAAGTACCGCATCTTCGGTGAGGGACATTCGTTCGGTGACGTACATGTCCTCGCTTTGGCCGACGAGCCAGTAATTTTCGTGCTTGCACATCCCTCTGACAAATCCAGGGAACCTAGTGATCGGCTTTGGCGACCCGGATAATAGGCGACCTCTCATCGAATCTAGAACAACAAGCTTTCCATCCACAAACTTCGGCGTATGAGGCTTCCAAAGGCCGCCAATCAATGGGACCGGCATCGACTCTTCCTTGTTTGCGTCAATCGCTGAAACACCGCCATCAAATACCCCCCTCTTGAACCCCCCGCAGTACGAGAAGTAGCTACAATATAGGACACTCTCAAAGTAACAAAGATCGTTTACGTGATGTTCTGCTCCTAATTGGTTGATACTGAAGCGACGCTTCTTCAGCATTTCAAGGCTATCCATGTCGAATATGCTTATTTCATCTGTCCCAGCGTTTGCCAGGTAAATTAAGCGATTGTCTTTATTCAGCGCGAGTCCGCAATAGTTTGGCTTGTCCAGGCCAACTTTTTTGACAACCTTAAATTCTAGATCAAACTGAACTAGTGATTTTTCAACATATTCAACTGCGTAAATAAAATCTCCAGATCGCTCGAATTGCCGGAACGAGCCTGTTGCGACCCGCTTGATTTGGCACGTAGGCATTTTAAGAATGAATATACCTCCGCCAACTCGACTCCCTCTTGCTCTAGTCACATCGTTGTAGTCCGAGGAGGAGAACAAGACATCGACTTTGTGCGACTTGATCTTAGAAAGCACCTGGTAATCACGGAAGTCTGGCGAACAACTGAAGTCGACTCCGGGACGAAGACCATACTCAACCAGCTTCTGAACGATGCCATCGAAGTCGCCTGCCGTAATAACGAAATAGCATTTCCCTGGCGATTCGATGCTTTCAAACGGGAATATTGGCAGCCCCTTATACAGCGTCCCGTGGTACTGCCGCTCTTTATCGACAATACCCACTAACTGGTCCCTTAGCCGAGGAGCCGCCTTATGCACCCAATCTTCGGATCTGCCGTATAAATATGTTTTTCTACCCTTAGCCGCTTGTCTAATTTCATCCCAGGTCAGCCACATGCTCTCTGCGCTTACATTCACGATCAATTTCCTTTTTAAAAATATAAGAAAGTGGCTTCATAGGGCCAGTTGGATATAGAATTGTCGTCCTGAAACAAAATACCGTACAAGTTTCGAAAGACGACAGCTCTATTTGTTCTTCAAGTATTCGGACAGCCAACCAGCATTCAAAATTATCATCAATATCTTATGATTCGAGACGGTTATTAATAACTTGAGAGACAGAATTAGTGCTAAAAAACGACTGGCTCTTGCGGAGTTCATCTGGGCTAATTAGATACAGGGTGCCGTTCACGGCATACACAGCTTACTGAGCATAGTTTGGAGTGGGGGCGCATATTTTCAGGTTATGCTTTTCGATGAAGGAACATCTTTCTAGGTCGATTTTTAACTCTGAGATAGCAACGACTGATCTCTGCTGCTTATAGACTTGTTCCAGTCTAGGGCCTGTAACACGGTATCAGCCGACTTAGCTGCGTCAGTTGTGAGACCACTAGGAGGTAGCCATGGCACAAGCGCGCCTGCCGTTGCGGATATCGACGCGATAGAATTACCGTCAGGATATACAAGGTTGTCGCAGACACCAGAAGTATTTCTTGCTATGTAAATTGGGTAGACTATTAAGGGCCAGCCGCCTAGTAATTTGGTGGTGTTCACGGGCAAGCGTTTGGACCCCCCTCTTGCTGGGATGACCGCCAGAATCTTCACGCGCTAACGAACCGCCGTAGAATTTTTAGTCCGACCTCTCCGCTTTTTTCTGGGTGAAACTGGCAAGCCGTGATTTGGTCTTTTGCGAGCACGGCCGGTATGCGGTGCCCGCCGTAAAGACAATCCGCTACTCGGTGGGCAGGATTCGCCGGAACGGACATAAGAGAGTGGACGAAATAAGTCGCCTCGCCAGGCGCGTTATTCGCCAGTAAAGATGAACGCCAGTCGAGAGGGTACTCAGAGGGTATTAGACTGTTCCAACCGATGTGCGGAATTTTTTGCGCTTCGCCAGCCACTGTCTTGGAAGGAATAGGAACCACCCTGCCAGGAATTAAGCTTAGACCCGCCGATAGGCCAAATTCCTCGCTCTCATCCAGCAGCAGCTGCATACCGAGGCAGATCCCGAGTAAAGGGGTCCCACGTTTCGCAAGCTCTCGGATCGCTGGTACCAAATTCCGCTCCTCGAGTGCATGCATGGCGTTGGCAAAAGCCCCAACACCGGGAAGAACAACACGGCGTGCAGCAATCACGGCCTCAGGGTCGGATGTCAGAACAACCTCCGCACCACAATGCTCAAAACCGCGCCGTACGCTTAAAAGATTACCAACACCATAATCGATGATTGTAATTTTAGGCTTGCACATATGTCCTCACGCCTAAACCAGCAGCGCTGGCATGCGCACGGATATCGCCGACTTCGGCCCGTCTATAATGCAGAATATCTGCCATCGCAACTGCATCGGCGCCGCCATCGAGGGTAACTGCCACCATATCCTCGGACGAACCCATACCCCCGCTCGCAATAATCGGCACCGACACTTCGGCGCTCGCAGCGCGGACGAGATCGATATCAAATCCCTTGCGCGTGCCCTCACGGTCGACCGAGGTCAGCAACACCTCTCCTGCCCCCATGGAGACGCCACGTTTAATCCAATTGATTACGTCCAGTCCCGTACGTTCACGACCGTTGTAGGTATAAACCTCCCAGCGCTCAGCACCGATCTGCTTAGCCTCGATTGACAGGACCATACACTGACTGCCGAAACGGCGTGCAATATCCGTGATCAACTGCGGATTGGCGACTGCGGCGGTATTCAGCGCCACCTTGTCAGCGCCCGCACGCAGGATCTGAGTCGCATCGTCGACCGAGCGTATCCCGCCGCCTACGGTCATTGGGACGAAGATATTCTCCGCTGCCGCGCCCACGATCTCACCGAGGTGGTTGCGGCCATAAAGACTGGCAACGGAATCCATGTAAAGAAGCTCGTCTATACCTTGCTCATAATAACGGAGGGCATGCTCGGAGGGAGAACCGATAACTCGCAGGCCCTCGAGATGAATCCCCTTGATGAGGTTCGGCCCCTTAATGTCGAGGCGGGCGATAAGTCTGACATTCCGCATGGTGTTCTACTTGCTCTCTTCCCATACCGCATGACGCAGCTTCCAGTCTTCGCCCTCCTTGTACCAGAGGTGTGGAGAGCGAAACTGGTCGGTTAGCAAGTCGAAGTACTCGCGATCCATGATGGATTTCTCGAACATCTTGCTGGCTTCAGGGAACTCTTTTGCTGGCAGACTCAGGTACGAGAACAGCTCACTAGCAAAGCGCCCGGGGAATTCATGATCGAATCTCTTGACCAGTGCCACGCCTTCTTCGCGGCTGATGTCGCCCGAGCGGATTTCCTGTGCTGCATCGTAGCTGGCGCGACCGATGCCGAACTTAATACCGGTCGTGTAGTAGTGAAGGTCGTCGATGCGATCATCGATACTGTTATACTTGGAATACGTGCCGGGCGTACGTTCTGGAGATGCTTGGAAGCCACCATTCTCAACGGCATAGTAAAAGCACGACTGTGGATGCCACTTGAGGTAGTAGCCGAGGTAATGCACCTCCACGTTGCTTTCAGCAATCCGATTTGGATCGGCCGGCAGGTAAGGTTGCAGATCATTCTGATCTACGCCGAACTGTGACTTGAGGTCGGAAAGAGACACGCCGCCGAGATAGATCTGAGTTTGATCTTTGGCTGTGAAATAGGACCAGTCGCGCTTGGCCAAGTCGGCATCACCGATCGGATTGCCGTATTCCGCTTCGTTCTCGCCATAGAACACTAGTGGGATTTTGAACAATAGCGACATCTTGGGCGCGAGTGCCTTTTGGCCGAACATAAAGGCCTGGAAAGGATGGAATAGCAATTCAGTGGACAGGCGTGTCAAGAGCCTGTGTACCCGTCCGTTAGGTGTCATCAGGTAATTGTCGTGGCCCGCATGAATCCAAGACTGGAAATTCTTCCATCCCCATTCGGTATATACGTGTGGTGCCCAGGTCACAGTTAACGGATGCATTCCATATTTGATCTTCAGAATGTGCGAGGCGTAGAAACTATCCTTGCCACCGGAACCGGGCACGATGCAATCATAGGATCCGTCGTACTTACGATGTCTGTCACAAAGTTCGCGCAGGCACCGCTCACGCTCAACCCAATCGATCGTTTGGTTCTTACGCTCCGCAAAACGGCATGCATCGCAAATTCCCTCTTCATCGAAGTGGATCGTAGCCTTCTTGGAATCCTTCGTATGCTTGTATTCAACCGCCGAGTTAGGACGCTGATTGGAGATCACGCATTTCTTGCAATATCTGACATCACTAGGCAAACCATACTTAGCGAAGTAATAAGAATCGCCCTTGGCGAAAGGCGTCAAGTCGACAGGGTTGGGGTAATTGATCTTGTCCATGCTTATTAGTCTTTGCCACAGTTTTCTGTGTTTGCTCGGTTTAAATCATCGGGGCGTCCCACATCCAGCCAGGGCTCGTGCATAGGATAGGCAACAGTACGCTTGCCCTCGGTTTGCAGTTGTTCAAAGAGTGTCGGCATATCGCAGTGGCTATTCGCTGACATCTTATCCAGTACCTCGGGGCTCAGCACGTAGATGCCGGCATTGATACAAGTACGAGCTACAGGTTTTTCTTCGAAACCGACAATATCAACACCCTGTGTCTGCACCACGCCGAAAGGATGCTGCCATTCATGCAGACGTACGGCCATCGTAGCCATCGCAGCATGACGTGAATGGAAATCCAGCAGCTCACCGTAGCGGATATCCGACAATACGTCGCCGTTGGTGACGAGAAATGGCAACTCAGGCCGCGGATTCAATAGGCTTAGGGCGCCGACTGTACCCAGCGGCGCCTTTTCCCGCAAATACTCGATGCTTACGCCGAAACGCTCGCCATTGCCGAAATATTCCTCGATGATATGCCCCAGGTATTGCACGGCAATGATGAAGTGTGCAAAGCCCTCTGCCTTGGCGCGCTCGATGATGTGTTCAAGCATGGGCCTTCCGGCTACCGGTAGCATCGGCTTCGGACAGGTTTCGGTATGGGGCCGCAGTCGTGTGCCTAAACCACCAGCCATGATGACTATTAAATTGGGGAATGACGGAATCGCGATGTCGTCCAAAAAATACAGGCCCACTACCTTACGATGGACGTCAACGACGGGCAACTGACGCAGCCGGTTGGCCTTCATCAACTGCAGCACCATATCGCGCCCCAACTCCGGCGTCACAACGAGGGAATTGCTGCGCATGACCACCTCGATCGGATCATCCAGCGTCAGCCCTTTGAGCAAACCGCGACGAATATCCCCGTCGGTCAGCGTTCCTAAGAGGGTATTTTCTGCACTTAGTACCAGCACGATCTGCAAGCCCGTTTCGTTGAGCTTAGTGATCGCCTGCTTGATACTTGAGCTCGGGCCAAGTACCGTTTCCCGCCAAATACTCTCGGTAACACTCACCGGCCTTCTCCAGATGCTGAGCTGAGAATCGTCAGGTTATCAAAGGATTTATGCTTCAGCCTGCCGAGTTGCTGCCGCTTGATCAGGGACAAAATACGTTCATTGATACCATCATCGCCATAAGGATTTCTGACCCGGACAAGGCTTGCCTGGAATGCGGGCGCGAACAGTTGTTTTATCGTCGCCTTGATTCCCTGGTGGTCGAGGTGACAATCAATCTTACTGGCGGCCTTTGGGCGACCACGTTGGCGATCGTCAATATTGACAGCGCTTTTCTTAAGGGTCGGCGCCTCGAGCAGGCCGTTCGATGAATTACGGATGACACCGTCGCAGATTGACAAACAGGACAGATAACGCAACTGCCCCAAGGAATAATAGGCTCGCGAATTGGTATTTCCAGCAACAAAATTCCGCAACATGACGGTCAAATGCCGTCCACCTGCATCCGCATTCAGCAAGGTAAGGATCAGGCTCATATAATCCATTTTGCTAAGGGGATTAAGCAGCTCAGACTCTGAGCTTGACTGGAAGCCTCGGCAAGCGACTCCGGATTGAAAGTAACCCGGGGGTTTCTGCGCTTGAATCGGAAATCTAGTACCGACGCCAACTCCATCCGTTTAAGTGGTTTAATTTGTTTAATGTCATCTACACCCAAACCGCCGACGTAATGAAAATTACTTGGATGCTCGTCAAGCTGGATTACCGCCGGCGTGTAATCCCACGTGGCCACACAATGGACATGAAACAACCTGGTTGTGGCAAGGCGCATGGCCTCATTCACCGCTTTCTCAATCACTTTCCCACCATGACCTTATATTACCGGAATATGTGCAAAGGTGCTGTAGTAATTGCCGCAAGGAGTTTATACCAATCCTGCAGCATCAAGATTAGGTTGATGCGTAACTGCTCGAGGGCCTCGGCAAAACCGATGACTCCCAGGCTGGAAGTCGGTCCGCCGCCTAAAAGCACTTGCCATGGAGGGCAGATAACCCGTCGAAGCTATCAAGAACAACGTACTGGGTTCATCAGGCTGGAGGGTATTAAAGTCACGTCAACAGTTCCGGCATGGTGGGCTCATCACTCTCAAGCACCCTGAATTCACGCGCTAAGTCATGACTATCCTCGAGGCGGCATAGCTAAGTGTTCGTGTTCGACATGGGTCTCACTCCGTGAAGATCATGGACTTAGCTCGGTGCATCGAGGAGCTCTCAGGACTGAAGGTGAAAGACGAGCAAGACCCGGAGCGCGACATCGAGATCGCCGAGATCGGCTTGCGCTCCTGCGCAAAGCTCTACGAGGAATTACTGATCGGTGCTAACCCCGGGCCCGCAGTTCACCCCCGCATCATGAAAATCCACGAGGAATTCATCCCTTGGGACGAATTCGAGGCCAACCTCAATGCACTAGGAACGACCCTGAATCTGAACCACTTGGGTTTAGTCCGCATGATGTTACGGTACTTGTGGCTGGCTAGCCCTAGCGAAAACATCGTGGATTGAGTGTACCTCGAGCAAGAAACAATGGCTATCACTTCACAAAGCTCATGAGCGAGCGAACAGCACTGTCCAGATCATGGCTCGCGTGAGACAGTAAATATGAAGCACTCAGTGGCGGCTCGTATTGACTTGAGATGCCCGTCATGTTTGGAATTAACCCCTCTCTCGCTTTTTTGTACAGTCCCTTCGGATCCCGCTGCTCACACACCTCCAACGATGTGTTCACAAACACCTCGATGAAATGCTCAGCGCCAATCAGCTCGCGAGCCATTTCGCGCTCTGCCCGAAATGGGCTAATGAAGGCAGTCATCACAATCAGGCCAGCATCCATCATCAGCTTTGCCATTTCAGCTACGCGCCGAATGTTCTCCACGCGGTCAGCATCGGTGAAACCTAGATCTTTGTTCAGCCCCTGTCGGATGTTGTCACCGTCGAGGATGTAAGTGCGCTTGCCCAGGGCGTGAAGTGCTTTTTCCAGGGCATTGGCTAGTGTTGACTTACCAGAGCCTGAAAGGCCAGTGAACCAGATGACTTTTCCTTTGTGTCCGTTGAGACGTTCGCGGTCTTCTCTGGAAATGCTGAGCGCCTGCCGGTGCACGTTTTGGGCCCGCCGCAGGTTGTGGCGGATCATGCCGGCGGCCACCGTGGCATGGGTGAATTTGTCCACCATAATGAAGCCGCCAAGGGTGTGGTTGTCGTTATAAGGGGTAAATACCAATGGCTTGCTCAGCGCCAGATTCGCTATGGCAATGTCGTTCAAGGCCAGTTCATTACAAGACTCATGCGCCTGCGTGTTTACGTTGATTCGGTACTTCAAGCTGGTGAGACTCGCACTGGCCCACTGGCTAGCTAGTTTTAACTCGTAGGACCGACCCATGTGCCCGCGTTCGCCGTACATCCAAACGAGCGTGGCCTCGAATTGGTCAGTCATCTCTAGAGGCTCATCGGCCAGAGCAATCACATCACCACGTGAGGCATCCACCTCTCGGTCCAGCACAAAAGTGACCGCATCGCCGGCTTGGGCAACCGGTAAGTCTCCGTCGGCCGTCACGATGCGCAATAGGCTTGCCGTTTGGCCAGACGCTGTGACGCAAAGTCCATCTCCTACCTTGAACTTGCCCGCGGCTAGCGTGCCGCTGAAGCCCCGGAAGCTCGCGTTAGGTCGGTTGACCCATTGCACCGGAAACACGGCTTGGTTTTGAACAGGTTTGGCTACGGGAAGGGTTTCCAGGCACCCCATCAAGGTAGGCCCTTGATACCAGAGCATGTGGCGAGAGCGCTCGGTGATGTTGTCGCCCTTGAGTGCCGATAGCGGAATGGAATTGATGCTGTTAAAGCTTAGCGATTGGGCTAGGGCGTTGAAATCGGTCACGATGGCATCAAACACATCTTTCCGGTACCCCACTAAGTCCATCTTGTTGATTGCTAGAATGACGTGCTTTATGCCCACTAGCGACACCAGATAAGCATGCCGCCGAGTCTGTGTGAGCATGCCATGGCGGGCATCGACTAGCAGCACCGCTGCATTGGCGGTGGAGGCTCCGGTGACCATGTTGCGGGTGTACTGCTCATGTCCAGGTGTATCGGCCACAATGAACTTGCGCCGATGCGAGGCAAAGAAGCGGTAGGCCACGTCGATGGTAATACCTTGCTCGCGCTCGGCAGCCAAGCCATCGACCAGCAAAGCGAAGTCGACGTCTTGCCCCTGAGTCCCATGCCGCCTTGAGTCGGCCTCCAAAGCACTTAGCTGGTCGTCGAACACCTGTTGCGATTCCCACAGAAGGCGCCCAATGAGCGTGCTTTTGCCATCGTCCACACTGCCGCAGGTGATGAAGCGCAGCAACTCCTGCTGGGCTTGTTGGGCAATCCAGTCATGTATGGTGGTTGCTTTGGGGGCCTTGGCCCATTGCGTGGAGGCGGAAAGTGTTTTCTTGAGGCGTGGCATCAGAAGTAGCCTTCTTGTTTTTTCTTCTCCATGGAACCGGCGCTGTCGGTGTCGATTTTTCGACCCTGGCGTTCGGACTGGCGTGCATGGATGATTTCTAACAGAATGTCTTCGAGCGTTTCGGCCTCTGACTCTAACGCCCCTGTGAGCGGGTAGCAGCCGAGAGTGCGAAAGCGCACCTTCTTTATCTGTACTTCTTCGCCAGGCAGCAGACGACAGCGATCATCGTCTACCATCATAATTATCTCGGGTCGCACCACCACCGGGCGTGGCTTGGCAAAATACAGCGGCACCATGGGGATATTCTCTTGGTAAATGTATTGCCAGATATCTAACTCCGTCCAGTTACTCAAAGGAAAGACTCGGATACTTTCGCCTGGGCTCTTGCGAGTGTTGTAAAGGCTCCAGAGCTCTGGGCGCTGGTTCTTCGGGTCCCAACGGTGGGTAGACGTACGAAAAGAAAACACCCGTTCTTTGGCGCGGGACTTTTCTTCGTCGCGCCGAGCACCACCAAACACCACGTCAAATTTGTAATGATCCAGTGCCTGCTTAAGGCCCTCAGTTTTGGTAATGTCGGTGTGCAGCGCCGAGCCATGGTCGAAGGGATTGATGTTCCTCTCAATCGCCTCAGGGTTAGTGTGCACCAGTAGGTCCATGCCACTTTCGCGAGCCATAAAGTCGCGAAATAGATACATCTCCTGGAATTTCCAGCGGGTGTCGATGTGCAGCAGCGGAAACGGTGGTGGCGCCGGGTGAAAGGCCTTGCGTGCCAGGTGCAGCATGACCCCGCTATCTTTGCCGATGGAGTACATCATCACTGGGTTCTGCGCCTCTGCCACCGCCTCGCGCAGGATGTGGATGCTCTCTGCCTCCAGCCGCTTGAGGTGGGGGGACGGTGCCAGATTAGGTTTGGCGTTGCCACTCAGGCTTAACACTGCGGGCAAGACGGGGTGGTAGGCTTGTGGGCAGAGCTGAATATTTTCGGTGCTCGGGGTGTTGCGCAGGCGAGCGACCAACTCGCCGTGAGGAAACGCAGCCAGCGGCACGCCAATGTAGTGTTGCAAGTCCGTTAGCGCTTGCTGAATGTCAGCATCATTCTTGCTGGTCAACGGCACCCAGAAGCGGGCCCCACGAGCGTCGTTGGCGTGCAGGTAAGATCGGCTCCCGGGTAAAGAATGCAACTGGGCAAATAACACCCGCGCACGCCGTTTGCGCGCGCGCTCGATGGCCGAGTGCAGCACCAGTCGATTGGGGAACCGGCTGTTCTCGTCTCGCAACAGCTCGGGCGTTAGCTCCTGCGGCAGCAAGCCAAGGGCGTTCAGGCGCCGTTCTGCCGTACGTTTGGTTTTGGCTTTGCCTTGCGCTTGCAGGTGAGCGAAGGCGAGTTCAGTATCCCAGACTTGGGATGCGTCTAAGCCAAGCACATCGGTCACGTAATCTGTCGCAGATTGTTTTTTGTTCATTATAATTGCGTTAAATATACTCAAAATTCTATTTTAACAATTAAATCATAAAAAAATACGTAATGCGACAAATTGATTTCCAAGACCTGACAAAACCATTGTTTTCCGTTGTCCGCAAAACTAGAGACGCCATCACGGCGGTCTACAGACGCGGGGCAACGGAAGTGCACCACAAAGTCGGCGCCAACCCATCATTTACTGAGCCCAACCCGGCAGCGCATCTTGAGTGGATAACTAGATGGCCAATCTGTTGCGGGTGTGCAAAGTCGTTTCTGAAGAAGATCCGACGTCGTTGGTGTATCGTCAAATTGTAGTTTTCCCCGTCAAGTAGACACTGGAGATGTAGGCTTCTCTGCCTATCGCCTGAACAATCCGGGTGGCAACTTTCTCGGTGCCCCATGACAGCGTTCTTTATTGTGGCGTGTGATTTATCTCGGGTTGTCTTGCGGACTTAATCCAAATCTTCAAAGATTTGGGCGCCCAAGACCTCATGCTGAGGGGTTCTGTTGAATCGATCGATACCGATCAAGTCAAGGAGGCGTCAAAACTAGGAGAGGCCCGAACCGCTCGCAGTGCCCGAGGAGATCAACCAAGTCTGGCCCATCAACTTTATGCATGACAGGTTATCGAACGGCCGCGACTTTAGGTTGCGCAATGTCATCGATGATTATAACCGAGAAGCCCTGGGCGACCCAAGCGGGTATCGCATTTCGATACATCGAGCCGGCTAAAACTTAGGAAAGAGCGCACATTGAACGCTTCAATCGCGCAGGCTGCGGGTAGTGGCTATTCCGGTGCCACTGGGCAGGCCTTGTTGACGCGAGAGATTTTTCTACCCGATGGGTGTAGCACTACAGTCGTGATCACCCAAACATGACTTTGGGCGGAATCACACAAAAACAGCGGCTGGCCCCAACTGCACTAGCTTTACTTCCGATCCCCGATAAAAAAAGAGGGCGGGAGGTTACCCGGTGACTCAGCGTAAATGTGAGAGCCAATAGTTAATGATTGTGAGAAATGTCGAAGAATCTTTTCTTGATGAGGCCACTCAGGGGCATTCGCTCGAGTATTTCAATTATGGCGTTGCTTGCCCCACCGGATCCATATGGGTTTTTAACTGTTTCTAATTTTATAATAAAGTCAGGAGAGAGTAATTGATGCAACGCAGAGGATATCGCGGACCTTTCTGGCGCACAGTTTATGACGCTGGCCGCCAGGGTTCTACCTTGTTGACGTTCCCCAATGTTTATAGTGCCTTTGTTGAAGCTTGGTACTTCAGTCAATCCACTCGACGAATTTCCAATAACGCCATCAAAGTGATGGATGCAAGAAAAGTATTTTGTCTGCCCTAAAGACGTAAAGGCTCTCGCATGGTGTCTTTTGGTACAAAAATATTTAATTTTATCGAATAAAACCCTGCCATCGGTATCCGCATTCGGCATTGTAAAAACTAGCCCAACACCCTCCAGTGTAGCAAGCGCTGCAAGCAACTCATCTATCTGGGTTGAAGAGGTGTTAGCTTCGAGGGTGGCGGGGTGAAACGTAATCAGGAGATTGCGATTTAATAGTTTGAAGTTTAATGCGTTTTCAAGTTCATCTCGAGATAGCAGATTTGCTCGAAGAATATTGTCTACTCCAAGCCCACCAACATTAAATACTCTCTTGGGGTCTTCCCCAAGTTGAATTACACGGTTCCGATATTCGTCTGAAGCAACAAAATGTAAATGTGACATCTTCGTAATACTGTGACGGATCGATTCATCAAATGCACCCTCTGTCTTCTCACCGCCGTGGAGATGGGCGACGGGAATGCGGGCAACCATTGCGGCGACTACGGCGGAAAAAATCTCGTAACGGTCACCGAGGACTAGGATGAGATCTGGTTTGAAATCCGCTAGTGCGTCGGCAAAACCAATTATTCCGAGACCGATTGATTTTGACACGCTAGTCGACGTATCAGCGCTAATTAACATTTCGACTTTTCGGTCGATGTAAAAACCATCCGCTTCAATAATTTTTTCAGTCAGCCCAAACTCTGGTGAAAGATGAGCTCCGGTTACCGCTAACTGAAGCTGCAGCGCAGGCGATTTTTGGATTTTTTCCATAACTCCACGGAGTAAATCGTAGTCAGCCCTCGATCCGCTAACGACACAAATTTTTCTCATAGATCAATCAATTCATCAGCCAAGTAATCTCGTCCCGCTACTCGGCCAACAATATCATCCCATCGCATTGGTGAGATACCCGTGCCTGGGCGCTTTGTTGTAATGTTCTCTGCTGAGAACCGCTCACCGGACTTTATAGCTCTCGATGCAACTAAAGACTTTCGCACAACGAGCTTGTTTTTTTGCTCGCTGTCACTTGGCCGCTTGATGCCATCGCCGAGTGCCTGCTCAACATTTCGAATTGCGCTAACCATAGTCTTAAACTCAGCGGCCTCGAGACTTGATCTATGATCAGGACCTGGCAAATTACGATCGATTGTTAGGTGCTTTTCGATCACCGTGGCTCCGAGAGCCACAGCAGCGATCGGCACCTCAATACCCAGTGTGTGGTCAGAGTAGCCCACAGCCACGTCAAATGCAGAGCGGATTCCAAGCATAGCTCGTAGGTTTACATCAGACATTGGGGTCGGGTACTCCGTATTGCAATGTAAAACCGTAATCTGACTTTTTTGGGTTCCGGATATATTGAGCACGCGAATCGCTTCTTCAATCTCACCGAGAGTTGACATTCCGGTCGAAATAATAACTGGCTTTCCGAAACCTCCGACATGTCGGAGCAGAGGTAGATTTGTGATTTCCCCCGAAGGAATTTTAAAGCGATCTAAGCCAAGCTGTGCAATATAGTCTGTGCTTTGAATATCAAACCCGCTCGAAAAGAAGCCAACCCGCCGCAGGCGACAATGAGCCACGAGAGCCTCATGCATTTGAGCGGTTAACTCCAACTCCCTTAGCATTTCTAGTTGAGAGCTTACCTCCGGCAAATGTATATTCTGGTAATGCGCTTTTGGCGCATGAGGCGTACTTAAACGACTAGCGCTGAAGCTTTGAAATTTTACTAGATCAGCCCCTGCACTTGCAGCGGCATCGACCAATTGTTTTGCGAGAGCAAGATCACCATTGTGATTAACGCCCGCTTCTGCAATGATAAGAGTGCGACTCGTCGACATTTTATTTTTTTATAGTACCTGCAGGAACATCTTTAAGAACTATTTGACCAGCCCCAATAATCGCACGATTGCCGATTGTTATACCTTCTCTAATTACACAGCCACTCCCGATAAAAACACCGTCACCGATCACTACACCGCCATTTATTCGACTGCCCGTCGAGACATGGCAATGGTCCCCGATAATTACATCGTGTTCTACTAAAGCGTGGCTATTAATAATGCAGTTGGCGCCCAGAGCGGAGTTTGCATTGATCATACTTCCGTGCATAAGAATTGTTCCCTCTCCTAATAGCGCCCGAGGAGAGCAATAGGCAGTGGGCGACTGAATTATTGGTAAATTTGCATCGTAGTCTTTAACTAGCTTAAATAAGCGTATTCTTGTGTCCGGTGTCTTCATTTGTCCAACTGCAATAAATACCGCTGGAGTATCTCCTATTAAGCACTTCAATTCTTCATCAGAGCCAAGAGTCGGGTAGTCAAACACTGATGAGGTATCGGCGCCGGCTGCCTGCACTACTCCTCGAATCTGATAAAGTTTGGTGGTCTCAATAACATCAATGCACGATCTACAGTGCCCGCCAGCACCGATAATTAGTAGCGGGATCATGCAAGTCCTGCGCTGCTTGGCACATTAATGATTCTACGGGTAAGTGATTCAGCCATGGGTATTGGCGCGCATGGGCAGGTACTGTATGGTTTCAATTTGGGTAATAGTGTCCAGGCGGGTCTAGTCATCAAACCAAGATTATTCGTCGTTTCAATAATCACATCTCGTTGATGCGCCTCCGACTCTTCTAGAATCAGGGTTTGAAGCCAATAGTTGCTTCTGCAGTTAGGAGCCTCAAGCTTTAGTACAACGCCTTTCATTGTTGAAAACGCCTTTTGATAAGCATCTGTCAGCCGCCGCTTTGATGCTAAAAAAGTTGGCAACTGTTCAAGTTGGGCGCATCCAAGGGCGGCATTCAAATTTGGCATGCGAAAGTTATAACCAACTTCATCGTGATCATAGGCCCAGGCGTGCGGGAGCTTGGCTGTTGTTGTAAGGTGTTTCGCGTAATTCGCTAATCCATCGTCGTTTGTAATTATTGCACCGCCGCCTCCGGTCGTAACAATCTTGTTACCATTAAAACTTAGAGCAGCTAAAGTGCCTACTGTACCCGTATGGCGTCCGTTTAAGTAACTTCCTAGGGACTCCGCGGCGTCCTCAACCAAAGTTAATTGAAAATCATGAGCAATCGCAGCCAGTGCGTCAAGATCACAGGGGTGGCCAAACGTATGCATTGGTAGAAGAACTCTAACTCGACAACCCGTTTTTCGGTTCCGAACCCCGCTGCTAGTGCGCTCTGTCGAGTGGTTGAGCCAATTACGAAGCTCGTAAGGATCAATTCCAAGAGTCAATTCGGAGCTATCTACAAAATGAGGGGAAGCCCCCAAATAACGCACCGCATTAGCGGTTGCTACAAAGGTGAATGCGGGCACAATCACCTCGTCCCCATGCTTTACGTCAGCTAGCCGCAGAGCAACTTGAAGAGCTGCTGTGCCATTAACTACTGCAACTGCCCGCTTAGCGCCGGTGTACTCCGCGAGCTGTTTTTCAAATTTATCAACATATGGACCAACTGAAGAAACGAAGGTGGAAGCGATACACTCACGTAAATACGATTGCTCATTCCCTTGAAATAATGGGCTATGTAATGCACAGGTGCCCTCGCCTAACACCTCACGGAGGGCAATGACCACCCGATCTGCAAGATTGGATCGGATCTGATTCGTAACTTGATTCATCAAATATTGTAAATTGACGACTTGTAATGATGCAGATTTTCAGGCTGAGAAAACCACTCTACAGTTTCAATTAATCCGCGCTTTAATCCATCTTTTCCTGAATACTTGGGGGACCAGAAAAATAAATTTTTTGCTTTAGAGTTGTCTGCCCAAAGCCGTTCAACCTCGGAGTTCTCTGGGCGGAGTCGTTCTTCATCCGAAACAATCTCAATGTTTGCATTCATGATTTCAGCTATCAACAATACAGTTTCCTTAACTGAGATTTCAAACCCGCTCCCTAGATTGATAACCTGCCCTTGACAAGTATCGTGTTCTAGAGCGGAAAAAAAGCCAGAGACTGTATCGCTAATAAAGCTAAAATCACGCGTAGGCGTAGTAGATCCAAGCCTGATTTGCCGAACGCCACTTGCAATTTGCGTGATGACTGTTGGAATAACAGCTCGCGCCGATTGGCGGGGACCGTAGGTATTGAAGGGGCGAATGGTTACAACGGGCAAATCAAATGAACAGAAAAATGAGTGAGCTAATTGATCGGCCGCTATTTTCGACGCAGAATAGGGTGATTGTCCTTGTAGCGGATGGTCCTCGGTTATCGGAACGAACCGAGCAGTACCGTAAACCTCGCTTGTAGAGGTATGAATAATTCGAGATACATTAAATTCTCGAGCGGCCTGCAAAATATTCAAAGTTCCTTTAACATTCGTATCGATGTAAGTATCTGGTGAGTGATAGGAGTAAGGTATTGCAATTAACGAAGCAAGATGTAATACAGTATTACAGTCTTTCATCGCTTGTCTTACGCCGTGCGGATCTCTTACATCTCCACAGAACACTTCAAACTTACCTTTGATGTCATTTGCACAGTGATCGAGCCATCCCCAGGAATTGAAAGAGTTATACATCACAAAAGCCTTGACATCGTACCCCGATCGCACAAGCGCTTCGGTGAGGTGAGATCCGACAAATCCATCAGCACCGGTTACTAATATTTTGTCTATCATAAAGTTTCTCGATAAGAAATTCGGACCAAAGCCAGTCTATTGTTGTATCGATGTCCACTGATCGCTCTGGTGGCATGACATAGCCTAAAGTGTCCGGACCAATAAATTCGCATCGTTCGCGCAACCAATCAGTTCGCGCGAGATAGATTGAGCCGTTTAGCGTGTAGGCTGGAGGCAAGCTCTGACGATTATAAATTTTGGGATCATTAGTAACAAGTGGTTGGAGATATCCCATGGTATTTCGTCGATACATCCAGGAAGGGTGCTGGCTTACTTCGCAGACTGATACTGCTGCAGGTGCGCCACGCTCCTCGCAAAACGCTAGCAAATTTTCTATGTCTTCTAATGACCGTAGCGGTGACGTGGGCTGCAAGAGCATTACCCATTCATAACCTTGCAGTATTTCTAATGCATGAAGCACTGGAGCAATACTGGGCGTATCATCGGTAGATAGTTCTACGGGCCGAAGAAAAGGCACATCGGCACCCAACTCAGTGGCAATTGATGCAATCTCTGCATCTTCTGTGCTTACAACAATACGGTCTATGCTTTTGACTCGTTTCGCTATATCGATTGTCCAACCGATCAGGGGCTTTCCTGCTAAAGGCTTGATATTTTTCCGGGGGATGCCTTTTGACCCACCTCGCGCTGGAATAATGGCCAATATCCTCATTTCCATTCGCCGATTGCTTTTTGGAGAGTGCTTGGAAA
>JACCDP010687010.1_pt1 | contig 24704 bp, 21 predicted proteins | sample 7445841 | NCBI WGS metagenome assembly JACCDP01 (sample SAMN15323441, study PRJNA562643) | freshwater metagenome | isolation source: river surface water | place: USA:Blue River Watershed | collected 2017-08-17
ATGGACGACACCAACCTGGCCTATTTGTGCGACGACAAAATGCGTGAAGCCGCTCGGGCCCGGGGCGACGACCCCAACGAGTTGCCGCACCGCTATGCCGCCTTCATCAACAAAGTGGTGGCGCAAAAACCCGCCGGCATGACCTTGGCCATGCACCTGTGTCGGGGCAACTTCAAGAGCACCCACGCCGCGGCCGGCAACTATGAGCCGGTGGCCGAGGCGCTGCTCAAGGAAATGAACATCGACGCGTACTTCCTAGAGTACGACGACGACCGCTCGGGCGACTTCCGCCCGCTGCGCTACCTCGCCAAGGGCAAGCTGGTGGTGCTGGGCCTGGTGACCACCAAGTTCGGCGCGATGGAAGACAAGGACGCGCTCAAGCGCCGCATCGACGAAGCAGCCAAGTACGCGCCGATGGAACAGCTGGCACTCAGCCCGCAGTGCGGCTTCAGCTCCACCGTGCACGGCAACAACATCGCGGTGGAAGACCAGCGCAACAAGCTGCGGCTGGTGGTGGAGACGGCACAAGAGGTGTGGGGCGGCGCCTGAAGCGGCGCTGCTGACCCACACACGGGGCTCGCAAGGCCCCGTTTACAGCACCAGGGGCCCGCAAGGCCCCGTTCACAGCACAAGGGGCCTTCGAGGCCCCTTTTTGTTGCGTCAGCCGCGCGCCGCGCGGTCCTTCGCGTTCTGCTGCTCGATCAGGTCGCGCGCGTTCTTCCAGTCCTGGTCGGTGAGGGACCGCAGCTCATAGAAGTTACCGCCCATCGCGAGTGCCGCGCCGCCGTCCATCATGATGCTCTGGCCGGTCAGCCAGTCGCAGTGACCGGGCGCCATCAAAAAGGTGGCGAGCTTTTCCAGCTCGGCCATCTCGCCGGTGCGGGCCATCGGGTTGCTGGCCTTGGTGCGCGCGCCGGGCTCTTCGCCGGGGTTCAGGCGCTTGTTCATGCCCTCGGTGGGAATTTCGCCCGGGCCCACCGCGTTCAGGCGGATGCCGTAGCGCGCCCACTCCACCGCCAGCGACTTGGTCATCACGTCGATGCCGGCCTTGCTCATGGCCGAGGGCACCACATAGGGCGAGCCGTTGTCGACCCAGGTGGTGATGATGCTCATCACGTTGCGGCACGGCATGCCCGCCTTCCACTGCCCTGCCTTGGCCTGGGCCACCCAGCGCTTGCCCACCGCCTGCGTCACATAGAAGCTGCCGTGAAAGACGATGTTGGCCACCGCATCAAAGCCGCGCGGCGACAGCGCCTCGGTCGGCGAGATGAAGTTGCCCGCCGCGTTGTTGATGAGGCCGCTCAGGCCGCCGGTGGCAAACAGCTGCTCGACCATTTCATCCACCGCCTGCGCCACGCGGATGTCCACGCCGAAGGTGTCGATGCGCCGGCCCGGGAACTGCGCGCGCCACGCCTCGGCCGTCTCGTCGCAGACCTGCTTGCGTCGGCCGCAGATGGCGACATCGGCGCCAAGTGAAAGAAAGCGCGTGGCCATGGCCCGGCCCAGGCCGGTGCCGCCGCCGGTGACGAGGATGCGCTGGCCGGCCAGCAGGTCGCTTTGGTACATGGTGTGGTTCTCCAGGGAAAGTGAATCAGCCAAAACGTGTGGCGGCATATGGCGACGCATCCACCAGTGGCGCTTCGCCGGTGATCATCTCCGCCAGCAGGCGCCCCGACACGGCACCAAGGGTGAAGCCCTGATGCGCGTGCGCAAAGTTGAACCACAGACCGCGGTGCCGCGGCGCCGGGCCCATGACCGGCAGCATGTCAGCGATGCACGGGCGGCTGCCCAGCCACGGCGGCTCATCCAGCGCGGGCGGCAGCTCAACCAGCTCGCGTGCGCTGGCCTCGGCGCGCTGCAGTTGCACCGGCGTGGGCGGTGCGTCGATGCCCGCAAACTCTGCCCCGGTGGTGATGCGCCAGCCCTTGCGCATCGGCACCAGCACATAGCCGCGCTCGGCATCCAGGAAGGCGAGGTTCAGCCGCGCCTGCGCCGCAGCGGGCGGGTAGTGCTGGTGGTAGCCGCGCTTGACGAACAGCGGATAGCGATAGCCCAAGCGGCGCACCAGCGCGTCTGACCACGGCCCGAGCGCGACGACCGCATGTGCCGCTTCACACAGGCCCTGCTCGGTGTGCACCTGCCATGCGGCACCGGCCTGGCGCAGCGTGGACGCATCGCCGCGCACCACCCGCCCCCCGGCCTTCACGAACGCCTGCGCGTAGGCCGCCACCAGCGCACCGGGATCGCTGACCGACCACGGATCGAGCCAGTGCACCGCGCCGGCCAGCACATCGGTGCGGATGGCAGGCTCGGCGCGCGCCAGTGCCGCTGCGTCCAGCGCCGCGTGGCGAACGCCATAAGTGGTTTGCAGCCGCTCGGCATCGCGCACCGCGTGGTCAAGCGCCTCGCGCGTGCGAAAGACAAACCGGAAGCCTTCGCGCGTGACCAGGCCTTCGGCCTGCGCCTGGGCGATCAGCACCTGGTGCTCGCTCAGGCAATGCGCAATCAGGCGGCTGAACGCCTGCGCTGTGCGCGCGTGGCGGTGTGGCGCCGATGCATGAAAGTAGCGCGCAAGCACGGGCGCGATGCGCGGCAATGCATCGGCATGCCAGTGCACTGCGGCACCGCGCCGAAACACGGCATCGGCGATGGAGCGCGCGTCTCGCGGAAAGGCGTAGGGCTCGACCGCCTCGCGCTGGATCAGGCCGGCGTTGCCGAAGGAGGTTTCTTCACCAGGCGCGCGGCGGTCAACCAGCGTGACCGCACAGCCGCGACGCTGAAGGTGCAGCGCGGTACAGGTGCCGACCATGCCGGCACCGAGAACAAGAACATTCAGTCGCTCCATCGGCACCGGCGCAGTATGTCCGATGCGCCGGTGCCCCTGTGGCCGTGTGCCTTCGTGCAAGCCGGTGCCAGCCGGCGGCGGGCTTACTGCGGCTCGACGCCTGCCTTCTTGACCAGCGCCGCGTACTTCTGCATCTCGGTGCGGAAGCCCGACTGCGCCTGCTCTGGCGTGGAGATGCTGATGCTGTTGCCCTGCTTGGCCATCGCTTCCTTGACCGCGGGGTCATTGAAGGTCGCCACGATGGCTTCGTGCACCCGCTTGACGTTGGCCGCACTCATGCCCTTGGGGCCCAGCACGCCGAACCAGGCCTCGACCACATAGCCAGACAGGCCCTGCTCGACAAAGGTGGGAATGTCGGGCGCAGCGGCGCTGCGCTGCGCGCCGCAGTTGCCGATGGCGCGCAGTGCGCCGCTCTTGATGTGCTGCTGCACGCTGGGCAGCGCGGCGGTGGCGAACTCGACCTGGCCGCCGATCAGGTCGGTCAGCATCGGGCCGACGCCGCGGTACGGCACATGCTTGGCCGACACCTTGGCCTCATCCAGGAACATCTCGGACGCCAGGTGCAGGATGGTGCCGTTGCCGCCCGAGGCGAAGTTCAGCGCCCCCGGCTTGCTCTTGAGCAGCGCGATGAAGTCACGCGAGTTGGTGGCGGGCACCTTCTGCGGGTTGACCACCAGGATCAGCGGCGTGCTGCCAATGAAGGCGATCGGAGTGAAGTCGCCCGGCATGTCGAAGGGCAGCGACTTCAGCACGCTCGGAAAGATCACCACATTGTTCGACACCACCGACAGCGTGTTGCCGTCCGGCGCCGTCTTGGCCAGTGCCTGCAGGCCCACCACGCCGCCGGCACCCGGCTGGTTTTCCACCACCACGTTGGCGTTCAGCGCCTTGGCCAGCGCCGGTTGCGCAGCGCGGGTGATGGCGTCCACGCCCGAGCCGGTGGCGTTGGGCAGGATGAAGCGCACGGTGCGGTCTTGCGCCCAGGCAGGCGCGGCGGCCGTGGCTGCGCCGGCGCCAGCGGCAGCAATCAGTTGACGGCGCGAGAGGCCATGGAGGATGTTCATGCGAGGTCTCCTGTGTTGAGTCGGGTAAGTTGGAGTGAATCAGGCCACCACCTGGTCTGCGCACAGCCGGTCCACTGCGCTCACATCGTAACCAAGCGCGAGCAGCAGGTCGCGGGTGTGTTCGCCCATGCGCGGGGGCTGCAGGCGCACCCCCAGCCGCGTGCCGTCCATGGTGAAGGGCAGCAAGGTGGCGCGCGCCGTCTGCCCCGCGCGCTGGCCGTCGGGCAGCGTGATGTCGGCCAGGCCCCCGGTGGCGTTCAGGTGCTCGTCGTTGAACAGTTCTTCGGGCTTGCGGATCGGCGCGAACGGCAGGCCAGCCCGCTCGAAGATCTGCGCCAGCTCGGCGGCGCTGCGTTGCACCAGCCGCTCGCGCAGCACCGGCATCAGTGTCGGGCGTGCCTGCACCCGCTGGTTGTTGGTGGCGTACTCGGGCCGGTCGCGCAGATCGGCCAGGCCCAGGGCATCGCAAAAAGTCTTCCACTGCGCGTCGCTGACGGCGGCCAGGAAAATCTGCTCGCCATCCTTGACGGTGAACACGTCGTATACGGCCCATGCGCTGATGCGGTCGGGCATGGGCGATGCAGGCTGGCCGGTCACTGCGTACTGCAGCATGTGCTGTCCCACCAGGAACACGTTGTTCTCGAACAGCGCGGCCTGCACCTCCTGGCCCTTGCCGGTGATGCCGCGCTGGATCAACGCGCCCAGCGCGCCGATGGCGCCGAACATGCCGCCCATGATGTCGTTGACGCTGGTGCCCGCGCGCAGCGGGTCGCCGGGCCGGCCGGTCATGTAGGCCAGGCCGCCCATCATCTGCACCACTTCGTCGAGCGCGGTGCGGTGCTCGTACGGGCCCGGCAGAAAGCCCTTGAGGCTGACGTAGATCAGCCGCTCGTTCACCTTCGAGAGGCTGGCGTAGTCCAGCCCGTACTTCACCATCGTGCCGGGCTTGAAGTTCTCGGCCACCACATCGGCGCTGGCGGCCAGCTTGCGCGCCACCTCGGCGCCTTGCGGGTCGTGCAGGTTGATCGCGATGCTCTTCTTGTTGCGGTTGAACATCGGGAAGAAACCCGCGCCGGCGCCCAGCAGGTGGCGCGTGCGGTCTCCATCGATCGGTTCGACCTTGATGACTTCGGCGCCCAGGTCGGCCAGCACCATGCCGCAGGTCGGGCCCATCACCATGTGGGTGAACTCGACCACGCGCAGGCCGCTCAGGGGCAGATTCTTCGCAGGACTCATGGCATCAGGCGCGAAAGAAAAGACAAGGCCGGGTGGCTGGGTGAACGGTCATGCGGACACGTCATGCAGATACTTTTAATGCAGACACGGTCGCGCTGGCAGTATGACCGGCGGGCGCACTGCGCGGCAGGCCGGCGCGCCACAGTGTGCCGTGCAGTGCCTCGCCCTCGAGCCACTGCGCCAGTGTGCCGCGCAGCGCCAGCAGCGCCTGCACATCCAGGCCAGTGGCGATCTGCATGCGCTCGAGCATCCAGGCCAGGTCTTCGGTGGTGACGTTGCCGCTGGCGCCCGGCGCATGCGGGCAGCCGCCAATGCCACCCAGGCAGGCATCCAGCCGGGTGATGCCCTGCTGCAGCGCCGCCAGCACGTTGGCCATGCCCATCCCGCGCGTGTCATGAAAGTGCGCGGTGCTCACCCGGTCACCGGCCACGGCGCGCACCTGTGCAAACAGCTCGCCCACTGCACGCGGATCGGCGTAGCCCACGGTGTCGGCCAGCCCCACGCTGTCGGCACCCGCTTGCAGCACCGCACGCACCAGCCGCACCACTTCATCCGGCTCGACCCGACCCTGGATCGTGCAGCCGAAGGCGGTGCTGATGCCCACCTCGATGCGGGTGCGCGCGCGTCGCTGCTCGCGCAGGTCCACCATGCGCGCGATGTCGGCCACCACCTCGTCAGGCGTGCGCTTCATGTTGGCCAGGCTGTGCGCGTGGCTCGCCGACAGCGGGATCAGCATCGCATCGGCATCGCAGTCGATCGCACGCTCGGCGCCCTTGAGATTGGGCACCAGCACCGATGCCACCAGGCCCGGCAGCGTCTTGGCAAAGGCCAACAGCTCGGCGGTGTCGGCAAGCTGCGGCATCAGCCGCGCCGGCACGAACGAGCCCACCTCCATCTCGCGCACGCCGGCTGCGTGGGCCGCGCGCATCCATTCAATCTTGTGCGCCGTGGGCACCACGCGCTGCAGGATCTGCAGGCCGTCACGCAGGCCGACTTCGCGCACCGACACCTGCGCGGGCCAGGGTGCGGCGCCGCTGGCAGCGGTCTGTGCACGGGATGGTTGAGCGGCGGCTTCGGGTGGAACGGGCGGCATGGGAGCGTCGGCTACGTCAAAAAAATGAATGGACGCGAGTCTAGAATTTCCTTAAATTCCTTTCCATTGATATTTTTTCGCCTTCATTTTCCATTTTGGAAATTCACGATTGACGATGCGTGACCTGGACCTGACCAGCCTGCGCCTGTTTGTCCAGGTCTGCGAAAGCGGCAGCCTGGCGGCCGCGGCTGCCCGGTCGCACATGGTGTCGTCGGGCGTGAGCAAGCGGCTGGCGCAACTGGAAGCACAACTCGGCACGCCACTGCTGCAGCGGCGGCGGCACGGCATGGCGCCCACGGCCGCTGGCGAAACGCTGCTGGAGCATGCGCGCGAAATGCTGCAGGGCGTGGCGCGCATCGAACGCGACATGGCGGCCTACGCGGCCGGCGCACGCGGGCAGGTGCGCATCCTGGCGTCGGTGTCGGCGATGTCGGAATCGCTCGCCGACGATGTGGCGCGCTTCCTGCGCGAGCCGGCGCATGCACGCATCGAAGTCGATCTGGAAGAACGCGTCAGCCCGGAGATCGTGCGCGGCGTGGAGACAGGCATCGCCTCGCTGGGCGTGTGCTGGGACGCCGCCGACCTGCGCGGCCTGCACTCGCGGGCCTACCGTTCGGACCACCTTGCGGTGGCCGTCCCGCGCGGCCATGCGCTGGCGCGGCGCCGCTCGGTGCGCTTTGCCGAGACGCTGGACCATGAGCATGTGAGCCTGCCGCCCAACAGCGCGGTGCAGCTGATGCTCAGCCGCGAGGCAGCACTGCTGCAGCGCCAGTGGACATCGCGCGTGGTGGTGACCAACTTCGAGGCCGCGATGCGGGTGGTGCGCGCCGGCCGCGCCATCAGCGTGGTGCCGCGCGAGATTGCGCAGCTGTACGCCGACAGCTGGGGCATCGCGATCGTGAACCTCTCCGAGGCGTGGGCCGAGCGCCGCTTCATCATCTGCTACCGCAGCCTTGAATCACTCGCACCGGCAGCGCGGCTGCTGCTGGACGCGCTGGCGACGGCGTAAGACGACTACCCGAACCGATACGAACCGGTATGACCCGGCACGACCCGATATGACCAACACCCTGTTCCAGCCCGCACCAATCCTCTACCTCAGCAGTGACCCGCAGCGCGTGTCGGCACAACTGGCGGGCGAGCGCCTGACGCTGAAGAACGCAGGCACCCTGCGCGACGACGTCTCCACCGATGAGATCACACCGGTGCACATCATGTCGTACTACGACGACCGCCTGGCCGCGTTTCCCTACACCGGCCTGCGCTGCGGCGGCGTGGACCCGATCGGCCGCAATGCCGTGGCGCAGGGTGGCTTTCGCATCACCGTGGCCGGCAAGCGCTACGGCAAGGGCTCGTCGCGCGAGCACAGCCCCGCAGCCGAGCGGCTGGCCGGTATCCGGCTGGTGTTTGCCGAAAGCTTTGAGCGGCTGTACCGGCAGAACGCCGACAACATCGGCCTGATCACCTGCACCGACTTCAGCCTGCTCGAACGGCTGGAGCGCGGCGAGGCGGTGCCGCTCGACGTATTGCTGGCCGGCCGCGACGCACTGGCCCAGGCCATCCTGCGCGAAGGCGGGCTGCTGCGCTTCGGGCAGCAGCACCTCACCGCAGTGGCTGTAAGCCCGAAGCAGACTCCCCCCGCTGCAGCGCGCCCCACCGATCCGCCGGCAACGCTGTTTCGCAAGATCATCGCGCGTCATCTGCTGACGACCGGTGTGACGCCCGATGCGCCCACGCCCGGCGACGGCGTGTTCGTGCAGGCCGACTGGCGCTTCATCCACGAGTACTACACCGGCATGGCCGCGCACATGCTCGACGCCGCCTTCGGCGATGCGCTGCAGCTGCACGACACGGCGCGCATCGTGGTGTTTGAGGACCACAGCTCCTACGTCGACGAAAGCCCGGCGCATCTGCGCCATGGCCTGGTGCCCAACATGCGCTCGATGATGCAGGCACAGCGCGACTTTGTTGCGCGCCACCGCCTGCGGGCGCACCGCACGCTGACCGAGGCCGAGGCACAGGCCGACGACGGCAGCAACGTGGCCGGCATCTCGCACGCGATGATGGCCGAGCACTACGCGCTGCCTGGCCAGGTGGTGGTGGGCACCGATTCGCACACCACCCACAGCGGCGCGCTGGGCTGCGCGGCCTACGGCGTGGGTACCACCGACATGGCCAATGCTTTTGTCACCGGGGCGGTGCGCCTGACGCTGCCGCGCGAGTTGCGGGTGGTGCTGGGCGGACGCCTGCAGGCCGGTGTCACTGCCAAGGATGTCGTGCTGCATCTGCTGGCGCTGCCTGCCATCCGCCGCGGCGACGGCATCGGCCGCGTGTTCGAGTTCTGCGGGCCGGTGGTCGAGGCGATGGACATCGACGAGCGCGCCACGCTGTGCAACATGACCGCCGAGCTCGGCGGACTGACGGGCATCGTCGCACCGGACGCACGCACCGTCGCCTTCTTGCGTGAGCGGCGCGGCATCGAATTCCGGATTGAGCCGTGGATGCACAGCGATGCCGGCGCGGTGTACGACGCAGAGATCCGGGTGGACTGCAGCGCCTTGTCACCGATGGTGGCGTCACCTGGCGACCCGGGCCATGGCCTGCCCATCGACTCGCTCGACGCCCCCGTGCGGGTGGACATGGCCTACGGCGGCTCGTGCACCGCAGGCAAGCGCGAAGACTTTCGTCACTACCACGAGGTGCTGGCCTGGGGCCTGGCGCACGGACTGCGCGTGCCGCCGGACGTGCAGCTGTTCCTGCAGTACGGCACCACCGCCGTGCGCGATTGGTGCATTGCCCAGGGCTGGCACCAAACCTTCGAGCAGGCGGGGGCGCGCATGCTGCAGCCTTCGTGCGGCGCCTGCGCGAACTGCGGCCCGGGCTCGTCCAGCGAAGCCTCGCAGGTCACCATCAGCGCCATCAACCGCAACTTCCCGGGCCGTTCCGGCCCGGGCCAGGTGTGGCTGGCTTCACCGCCCACGGTGATGGCCAGCGCGCTGGCCGGTGAGATCATCTCGTTCGAGGCGCTGAAGGCGCGCCACACCGCCACGAAAGCCACCGCATGACCATACCCGTGATTCCCAAGACCTGCGACCTGTGCGATGCCTGCGACGACGCCCTGCCCTGCGCGCTGCCGTGGCGCAGCTTCGGGCAGCGCCGTGCGTTTGCCGGCTTCATCGAGACGCTGAAGGTCTTTGAGGACATTGCGCTGATGCGCGAGACCGTGTCGCAGCCAGGCGATGGCCGGGTTCTGGTGATCGACGGCGGCGGTTCGCTGCGGCGCGCGCTGTTCGGCGACCTGTTGGCCGGCGTCGCCTCGCGCAACGGCTGGGCCGGGCTGGTGATCCACGGCGCCATCCGCGACTCGGCCGAAATCGATGGCATGGACATCGGCGTGAAGGCGCTGGGCACGGTGCCCAAGCGCGGCACCCGCACCGGCGCTGGCGAGCGCGGCGTGCCGCTGGAATTTGGCGGTGTGCGCCTGGAGCCCGGCCAGCGCCTGGTGGCCGATGAAGACGGCGTGATCCTGTTGCCGATGGGCCTGACCGAGGCCGACATCCGCATCGAGGACGCACTGGCCGCCACTGCGGCCTACGCCGCCGCGCCGCGCTGACGCATCGCGCAGCTCAGAGCCCGAGCAGCCGTACCGCGTTGCCTTTCAGGATGCCAGGCATCACCTCGGGCTTGAAGCCGGCCTCCTCCGCATCCTTCATCCAGCGCTCGGGCGTGATCAGCGGGTAGTCGCTGCCGAACAGCACGCGGTCTTTCAGCAGCGTGTTGGCGTACTGGATCAGCTGCTTCGGGAAGTACTTGGGGCTCCAGCCCGACAGGTCGATCCACACGTTGGGCTTGTGCGTGGCCACGCTCAGCGCCTCGTCCTGCCACGGAAAGCTGGGGTGCGCCATCACGATCTGCATGTCGGGAAAGTCGATCGCCACATCGTCCAGGTGCATCGGGTTGCTGTACTCCAGCCGCAGCCCGCCACCGCAGCGCATGCCGCTGCCGATGCCGCTGTGGCCGGTGTGGAAGATGGCCGGCAGCTTGTGCGCGTTGATCACCTCATAAATCGGCCAGGCCATCTTGTCGTAGGGGTGGTAGCCCTGCACCGTGGGGTGGAACTTGAAGCCCCGTACGCCCTCTTCCTTGATCAGTCGCTCGGCCTCGCGCGCGCCCATCTTTCCCTTGTGCGGATCGATGCTGGCGAAGGCGATCATCATGTCGCTGTTCTGTCGTGCCGCTTCGGCGATCTCTTCGTTGGGGATGCGGCGGCGGCCGAGCTGCGACTCGCTGTCCACGGTGAACATCACCAGCCCGATCTTGCGCTCGCGGTAGTACGCAATCGTCTCGGCAATCGTGGGCCGGCGGCTGGAACGGAAGTACTTGTCGGCCGCACGGTCGTACTCCTCGCCGTAGTTGTCGAACGGGTTCCAGCAGCTCACCTCGGCGTGGGTGTGGATGTCGATGGCGATCAGGTCTTCGTGTTTCATGGATCTCTCCGTTCGCTCAAGTATCGGGGCAGGCCGGGGTCAGGCTTGCATGACTGGCGCATTCAAGGCCGCTCGCACGACATCCCACGGGTTAACCCTAGGGATGCGAGCTGTGGAGGCCCTTGAATTTAGTTATCTTTTATAACCATAATACAGGCCAATCTCCAAAGAGCCACCCACGCTGCACGGCCCAAGGCGCGCGCGCTCACCACAGACACCTCCATGACCGACCTGCACACCGAGATCCGCGACCACATCGCCATCGTGCGGCTGACCCGCGCCAAAAAGCGCAACGCACTCTCCGACGGGCTGATCCTCGCGCTGCGCGACACCTTCCAGAACCTGCCGGCCCATGTGCGCGCCGCGGTGGTCGACGGTGACGGCGAGCACTTCTGCGCGGGCCTCGACCTGTCGGAGCTCAAAGAGCGCGACGCCGGACAGGGCGTGCACCACTCGCGTATGTGGCATGCAGCGCTGGACTGCATCGAGCGCGGCCCGGTGCCGGTGGTGGCGGCGCTGCACGGCGCAGTGGTGGGCGGCGGGCTGGAACTGGCCAGCGCCTGTCACATCCGCGTGGCCGATGACACCGCCTTCTACGCGCTGCCCGAGGGCTCGCGCGGCATCTTCGTCGGTGGCGGCGGCTCGGTGCGCATCCCCAAGCTGATCGGTACCGCACGCATGATGGACATGATGCTGACCGGCCGCGTCTACAACGCGCAGGACGGCGAGCGCCTGGGCTTTGCGCAGTACCTCGTGCCTGCGGGCCAGGCGCTGGACAAGGCGATCGAGCTGGCGCAGCGCGTGGCACAAAACGCGCCGCTGACCAACTACGCGCTGATGCATGCCCTGCCGCGCATCGCCGAGCAGCCGGCAGACCACGGCTTCTTCACCGAGGCGCTGATCTCCTCGATTGCGCAGGCCGCGCCCGAGGCCAAGGAGCGCGTGCGCGCCTTCCTCGAAGGCCGCGCCGCCAAGGTGCAAAAGAGCTGAGCCCCACCATGAGCACACCGAAGTTCCGCCCCATGACCTTTGGCGTCACCCGCGTGGTGATGCGCGACGGCACGCCCGGCACACGCTACATGCAGGCCGACCAGGCGCTGCGCGAATTTCCGCAGCGGCTGACCGATCGCCTGAAGCATTGGGCCCAGACCGATCCGCAGCGCAGCTTCATGGCGCGGCGCATCAAGCTGGCCGATGGCAAGACCGGCGACTGGCGCCACGTGAGCTTTGGCGAGGCCTGGCAACGCGCGCGCAGCATCGCGCAGGGGCTGATCGCACGCGACCTGAGCGCCGAGCGCCCGGTGGTCATCCTGAGCGAGAACGACCTCGAGCACGCGCTGCTGGCACTCGGCTGCATGGTGGCGGGCGTGCCCTTCGTGCCAACCTCGCCGCCCTACTCGCTGGTCAGCCAGGACTTCGACAAGCTCAAGCATGTGCTGGCCACCACCACACCGGGCCTGGTGTTCGCCGCCGATGCGCGATACGCACGCGCCATCACCGCCACCGTCGCGCCCGATGTGGAAGTGGTGCTGACCGATGGCGAGGTGACGGGCCGCCCGACCACCCGCTTTGCCGACGTGGCGGCCACGCCCGCCACCGATGCGGTGGACCGTGCGATGGCCGCCACCGGCCCCGACACCATCGTCAAGTTCCTGTTCACCAGCGGCTCGACCAAGATGCCCAAGGCGGTGATCAACACCCAGCGCATGTGGTGCGCCAACCAGCAGCAGATGGCGCAGTCGATGCCGGTGCTGGCCGAGGCGCCGCCGATCCTGGTGGACTGGCTGCCGTGGAACCACACCTTTGGCGGCAACCACAACTTCGGCATGGTGGTCTACCACGGCGGCACGATGTACATCGACGACGGCAAGCCCACGCCTGCGCTGATGCACGAGACGCTGCGCAACCTGCGCGAAGTCGCGCCCACGGTGTACTTCAACGTACCCACCGGTTTCGAGGCGATTGCCCATGCCATGAAAACCGACGACCTGCTGCGAAAGACGCTGCTGTCGCGGGTGCGCATGTTCTTCTACGCCGGCGCAGCGCTCGCGCAGCCGATCTGGGACAGCCTGTACGAATCGCAGGAGCGCGAGATCGGCGAGCGCATCGTGATGGGCACCGGCCTGGGCATGACCGAGTCCGGGCCCTTCGGCATCTTCGTTACCAGCCCGCATGTGCGCGCCGGCGACCTGGGCGTGCCCACGCCAGGGATGGAGCTCAAGCTGGTGGACATCGACGGCAAGACCGAGGTGCGCTACCGCGGCCCCAACATCACGCCGGGCTACTGGCGCATGCCGGCGGAAACCGCCGAGTCCTTTGACGAGGAAGGTTTCTTCCGCACCGGCGACGCGGTGCTGTGGATCGACCCGGCCAATGTGCACCTGGGCCTGAAGTTCGACGGCCGCATTGCGGAAGACTTCAAGCTCGCCACCGGCACCTTCGTGAGCGTCGGCCCGCTGCGCAGCAAGATCATCGCCGCCGGCGCGCCCTATGTGCAGGACGCGGTGATCACCGGGCTGAACATGAAGGAAGTCGGCGCGATGATCTTCCCCACACCCAAGGTGCGCGAACTCAGCGGCCTGGGCGCTGACGCGTCGATGGAGCAGGTGCTGTCGTCCCCCCCGGTGCTTGCGCACTTCCAGACGGTGCTGGATGCGCTGGCCGCGCAGTCCACCGGCAGCGCCAACCGCGTGGCGCGCCTGTGCCTGCTGGGTGAGGCGCCCACCATCGACCGCGGCGAGATCACCGACAAGGGCTCGATCAACCAGAAGGCGGTGCTCAAGCACCGCGCGGCGCTGGTGGAGGCGCTGCATGCCGACACCCTGCTCCATACCCTCAAGCCGCGCGCCTGAGCGCCCCGGCACACACCCGTACACAGCAGGCATCCCATGAGCACCAAAGGCTTCTTCCAATCCTTCGACGACGTGTGGATGCACGAGGGCGTGCGCACGCCCATGGTCGACTACTGCGGCGCACTGGGCCATGTGTCGCCCACCGACCTGGGTATCAAGGTGGCGCGCGAGGCGCTCAAGCGTTCGGGCGTGGCGGCCACCGACATCGGTTCGGTCATCACCGGCAACATGGCACCCGGCGACTTCGACCAGTTCTTCCTGCCGCGCCACATCGGCCTGTATGCCGGCGTACCGCAGGAGGTGCCGGCCATCATGGCGCAGCGCATCTGCGGCACCGGTTTCGAGCTGTTCCGCCAGGCGGCCGAGCAGATCGAGGCCGGCCTGTGCGATGCGGCATTGGTGGTGGGTACCGAGAGCATGACGCGCAACCCGATCGCGGCGTTTGACCACCGCACCGGCTTCAAGCTGGGCGCGCCGGTCGGCTTCAAGGACTACATGTGGGAGGCGCTGAAGGACCCGGCCGCCGGCATCAACATGATCCAGACCGCGGAGAACCTGGCGAAGAAGTACGGCATCACACGCGAGTCGGTCGACGCCTTTGCATCGGCCTCGTTCGCCAAGGCGGTGGCTGCGCAGGAGAGCGGTTTTCTGGCCGGTGAGATCGTGCCGGTGGTCACCGAAAAGTTTGAACTGGCCGGCTACAGGCCACGCGGCATCCGCCTGCAGGGCAGGGTGACCGAGGTGGCTGTCGACACCCACCCGCGCATCTCGCCGGTCGAGGTGCTGGCCAAGCTCAAGGCGGTGTTTGACGATGGCGTGCAAACCGGCGGCAACAGCTCGGCGCTGGTCGATGCCGCAGCCGCGGCGGTGGTCACGTCGGGCGCGCATGCCAAGGCTCATGGGCGCACGCTGCATGCACGCGTGGTGGCTGCCGCTGCGGTGGGCGTGCCGCCCGAGATCATGGGCATCGGCCCGGCACCCGCCATCCGCCTGCTGCTGGAGCGCAGCGGGCTGAAGCTCGAGCAGATCGGCCGATTCGAGATCAACGAGGCACAGGGCGCGCAGACGCTGGCCGTCGCGCGCGAGCTGGGGCTGGACATCAACAAGCTCAACGTGAATGGCGGTGCCATTGCGCTGGGCCACCCGCTGGCGGCTACCGGTGTGCGACTGACGCTGACGCTGGCGCGCGAGCTGCGCAAGAGCGGCCTGCGCTACGGCATCAGCAGCGCCTGCGTGGGCGGTGGCCAGGGCATCGCGCTGCTGCTCGAGAACCCCGAGGCCAAGGCCTGAACGTCCTTGGGCCGCCTCTGACCAATCCATCCAAGATTCAACAGGAGAAGAGACCATGAAGATCCAGGGAAGCGCAGCCATCGTGACCGGCGGCGGATCGGGCCTCGGCGAGGCCACCGCATGCGAGCTGGCGCGCCTGGGTGCCAAGGTGGCGGTGTTCGATGTGAATCTGGCCAATGCGCAGAAGGTTGCCGCCGAGATCGGCGGCGTGGCCTGCCAGGCTGACGTGACCGACACCGCGAGCCTCGAGAAGGCGTTCGCTGCTGCCGCAGCGGCGCATGGCCCGGCCCGCATCCTGATGAACATCGCCGGTATCGGCACCGCCAAGCGCGTGGTGCAGAAGGACGGCAGCGCCGCGCCGCTGGACGACTTTGTGCGCGTGATCCACGTCAACCTGATAGGCACCTACAACGCCACCCGACTGTTCGCGGCCGCCTGCGCCAAGCTCGAGCCGCTGGCCGATGGCGAGCGCGGCGTGACGGTGTTCACCGCCTCGGTGGCCGCGTTTGACGGCCAGGTGGGCCAGCAGGCCTACAGCGCCTCCAAGGGCGGCATCGTCGGCATGACCCTGCCGATGGCGCGCGACCTGGCTCAGCACGGCATCCGTGTGAACACCATCGCGCCGGGCCTGTTCTCCACGCCGCTGATGCGTTCGCTGCCCGAGCCGGTGCAGCAGTCGCTGGCGGCGTCCATCCCCTTCCCGCCGCGGCTGGGCAAGCCCGAAGAGTTTGCCGAGCTCGCCTGCCACATCGTCACCAACACGCACCTCAACGGCGAGACCATCCGCCTGGACGGCGCGCTGCGCATGGCGCCGCGCTGATGAGGCATTGCAGGGCAACACGATGAGCAAGACCACTGTCTGGGAAGTCGATGTGCTGTTCGGGGACTGCGACCCCGCAGGCATCGTGTTCTTCCCGAACTTCAGCAAGTGGATGGACGCCGCATCCCTGAGCTTCTTCATGCAGTGCGGCGTGCCGCCCTGGCGTGAGCTGAAGAAGACCACCGGCATCATCGGCACACCACTGCTGGAGATCCACACCAAGTTCATCCGCACCGCCACCTACGGCGAGCGGCTGCAAATACACACCCGCGTCGAGGAATGGCGCGACAAGGTGTTCATCCAGCACCACAAGGTGATGCGTGGCGACACGCTGATCTGCGAAGGCCGCGAGACCCGTGCCTTCGTTGTGCACCCTCCGGGCGAGCCCGATCGCATCAAGGCCATCCCGGTACCCGGGGACATCAAGGCGCTGTGCACTTGAGTCCCTTTCGCATTGCGTTCCCGTTCCCCCAAACCAACCACCACGATCCGAGGAGAAGAGCATGAGCAACCGTCGTCAATTCATCCAGGGCGCCAGCGCCGCCACACTGCTGTCGGCCATCGGCCAGCGCGCGTTCGCGCAAGCGGGCCTGCCGCTCGAGCAGGTCAAGATCTTCTACGGCTTCCCCGCCGGCAGTTCGGGCGACATCGTCGCGCGGCGCGTGGGCGAAAAGCTGGCAGGCAGTGCCTACACCAAGAACGGCGCGGTGGTCGACAACCGCCCGGGCGCCGGTGGCCGCATTGCACTTGATGTGCTCAAGCCCGCGCCGGCCGACGGCACGCACCTGGCGCTCACGCCGTTCTCGATGCTCGCGCTGTTCCCGCACGTCTACAGCAAGCTCGCCTACGACGCCAGCAAGGACTTCGTCCCGGTGTCGATGGCTGCAGTCATGCAGCACGGCCTGGCGGTCGGGCCGATGGTGCCGGCCAGCGTGAAGAACGTGAAGGACTTCCTGGCCTGGGCCAAGGCCAACCCGAAGGACGCCAACTACGGCTCGCCGGGCGCAGGCTCCACGCCGCACTTCATCGGCGCGCTGATGGGCATCCAGGCGGGCGTGGATCTCAAGCATGTGCCGTACCGCGGCTCCATCCCCGGCGTGACCGATGTAGTGGGCGGCCAGATCGCCGCCATGGTCACGCCGCATGGCGACTTCATCGCCAACCACAAGGCGGGCAAGATGCGCATCCTCGGCACCTCGGGCTCCAAGCGCTCCCCGTTCGTGCCCGACATTCCTACCTTTGCCGAGCAGGGCTTCCCGGAGCTGGTGGTGGACGAGTGGTTCTCGTTCTACGCCCCGGCACGCACACCGGCCAACGTGATTGCCGCTGCCAACGCCGCCATCAACGCAGCCGTGAAAGACAAGGCGGTGGTGGACGCCCTCGCACTGGTCGGCCTGATCGCACAAGGCTCCACGCCCGAGGAACTGGGCCGCAGCCAGAAGGAGCAGTTCGACAAGTGGGGGCCGCTGATCAAGAAGGTCGGCTTCACTGCCGAGTCGTGATCGGATCGGTTGCCTGCTCATCAACCGAGGAGACCCCATGACCCATTCCTCCGTGTACCTGCCGGTACGGGTTGCGGTTGCCGCATCCGTGCTGGCCGTCCTTGCCGGCTGCAGCAGCCTGCCTTCGGGCCTGACCGCGTCCACCCTGACACCGGCGCGCCCTGAGACGCTCAAGGCGTGCAGCGCGATCCCTGCGCAATTCCAGTTCGGCCAGACCCGCATTGAATCGGCCAGCGAGGTGGCCGCGGGTGGCTTGCAGCTGTCGGGGCAACCCGTGCCCGCGCATTGCCACGTGCGTGGCCGCATGCACGAGCGAAAGGGCAGCGATGGCCGTGACTACGCCATCGGATTCGAGATGCGGCTGCCCGTCGCCTGGAATGGCCGCTTCTACTACCAGGGCAACGGCGGCCTCGATGGCAATGTGCAGCCCGCGCAGGGTGCGCTGGGTGGCGGGCCTCTGACCGGCGCACTGATGCAGGGCTTTGCGGTCATCAGTTCCGATGCCGGTCACACCGGCGCGCAAACGCCCTACTTCGGGTCGGAGCCACAGGCACGGCTGGACTATGGCTACCAGGCGGTGGGCAAGCTCACGCCGATGGCCAAGGCGTTGATTGCCGCTGCGTACGGCAAGGGGCCAGACCGCTCCTACATCGGTGGTTGCTCCAACGGCGGGCGGCACGCGATGGTGGCTGCGGCGCGCTTTGGAGAACAGTACGACGGCTATCTGGTGGGCGCCCCCGGCTATCGCCTGCCGCTGTCGGCTGCCGCGCAGTTGCGTGGCGCGCAACTCTGGACGCCGCTGGCCACCCCGGGCGCGACCACCCGCCATCCGCTCAATCCGCAGGCGAGCATCCCGGACATCGGCAGTGCGTTCACACCGGCAGAGCGCCAGACGGTGGCCAGCGCCATCCTGTCGCGCTGCGATGCACTCGACGGCCTGCGCGATGGCCTGGTGCAGGACACACAGGCTTGCCAGGGCGCGTTTGATCTCGAGCGCGATGTCCCCACCTGCACGGCAGGACGCAACGGCCAGTGCCTGACGGCCGAGCAAAAGCGTGTGGCCGGCGAGGCATTCCGCGGGGTGCGCACCCTCAGTGGCCGTACCGTGTATGCACCGTTCCCCTGGGATCCAGGCCTGGCTGCTGCGAACTGGGCACAGTGGAAGTTCGTCAACTCGCTCGCACTCGACCCGCTGTCGGTGGGCACCGTGTTCAGTACGCCGCCGGGTCGCGTGGACGTGGCCAGGGACGACATCGACATGTGGCTTGCGCGCTTCGGCGCCACCGACACCGGGCACCGCGAGTCGGGCTGGTCGCTGATGACGCCCCCGGGCCACGAGCAGCCGGCCAACATGACTGCCCTGCATGCGCGCGGCGCGAAGATGGTTCTGTACCACGGCGTGAGCGATGCCATTTTCTCTGCCGAAGACACACGGCAATGGACGCAGCGCGTCGATCAGGCGCTGGGCGGCCGCGGCAAGGATTTCGCGCGTTACTTTCCGGTGCCAGGCATGAACCACTGCAGCGGCGGCCCCGCTACCGATCAGTTCGACCTGCTCAGCGCGCTGGTGCAATGGGTGGAGCGCGGCAAGGCGCCGCAGGCCGTCACGGCAGCGGCACGCGGCACGGGCAACCCCGGTGGCGTGAATGCCGAACTTCCCGCCAGCTGGTCGGCCCAGCGCACGCGGCCCCTGTGTGCGTGGCCCACCGTGGCCCGCTACAAGGGCAGCGGCGACCCGGAACGCGCCGAGAGTTTTGTCTGCCAGTGAAGCACGAGGAGGCCACCATGCCCAGCACCTTGACCCACACCCGGCGGACCACGGCACGCGCCCGAGATGCAGCCATCCTGGCCGCTACCCTTGCAGCAGCCTGCGCGACGGCGATGCCCGCCTGGGCGCAAGCGCCTGACTGCGCAGGCTTTGCCGCCAAGACACCGTCAGGCGTGACCCTGCAGACCGAGGCTATTGCCGCCGACTCGGTTCGCCCGCCCGGCGTGAACAGCGGACCGATGCTTGCAGCCCACTGCCGCGTGAGTGGCCGCATGGGCGAGCGCACCGGCGTTGACGGCAAGCCCTATCACACCGGCTTTGAGCTGCGCTTGCCCACCCAGTGGAACGGCAGGCTGCTCTACCAGGGCGGCGGCGGAAACGACGGAGTCGTTCGACCGGCTGTCGGCCCGCAAGCCGCACCCGGCTACGCGCTCAACCGCGGCTTCGCCGTGGTGACCACCGACGCCGGACATCAGGGCCCTACTGCCGACTTCGGCAACGACCCGCAGGCGCGGGTGGACAACGCCTACGCCGCGCACGACCGGGTGGCGGTCCTGGCCAAAGACCTGGTGCGTCGCTTCTACAGCAGGCCAGCCGATCGCGCCTACTTCATCGGCTGCTCTGGCGGTGGCCGCCAGGGAATGATGTTCACACAGCGCTTCCCGCAGCACTTCGACGGCGTGATTGCCATCGCGCCGGCGATGCGTGTGTCCAAGGGCGCAACGATTGCCGCGGCGTGGGACACGCAACTGCTGCAGTCGGTCGCACCGGCGGGGCCCGACGGGCAGAAGGTGCTCAGTCGTGCCTTGAGCGACGCCGATCTGGGCGTCCTGCGCCAGGGCATCCTGGACGCCTGTGACGCACAGGACGGCCTTGTCGACGGGCTGGTATCCAACCCGGCGGCCTGCCGCTTTGATGTGGCTACGCTTGCATGCAGTGGCGCCCGAACGCAGGCGTGCCTGAGTGCACCGCAGGTCAGCGCACTGCAAAAGATGTTCGCCGGCCCCCGCAACTCTGCAGGCCAGGCGCTCTACTTCACCTGGCCGTGGGATGCAGGCATCGGACACCCGGCCAACGACTGGCGCATGTGGCGCCTGGGCAATTCGCAGACCGCTCAGGCCAACTCGCGCCATGTATTCCTGATGCAAGACGCGCTGCAGGGCTACTTCGTCACTCCCCCTGATCGCAAGCTGAGCATCTACCGCTTTGACTTCGACCGCGACCCGGCACGCATGGATGCGCACTCGTGGATGTTTGACACCGCAGACGACGTCAAGCTCAGCGGGTTTCGCGCGCGGCAGGGCAAGCTGCTGTTTGCGCATGGCATGGCCGATGCGATCTTTTCGGCGGACGAGATGGTCGACTACTACAAGCGCCTGCAGGCTGAGCACGGCGCGGCCACGGGCGAGTTTGCGCGGCTGTTCCTGATTCCGGGCATGGGCCACTGCCAGGGCGGCGCAGCCACGGACACCTGGGACGGCCTTGGCGCGCTGGTCGATTGGGTCGAGAAGGGCATCGCGCCGCAACGCATCGTGGCGCGCGGCAGCACGGTGTTCCCGAACCGCAGCCGGCCGCTGTGCGCATGGCCACAGTACGCGCACTACAACGGCAGCGGCGACCCCGAAGACGCCGCCAACTTCAGCTGCCGCTGACCAAGCCGTCGCGCCCTTCGCTGCGCCACCTCCAGCCACCCGACGATCCGCATGGACTACCAACCCCAACCCGACGCCGCCTGGGCGGTGCTGCAGCCGGTGCTGGGCGCACCAGCGGCGCTGGGTGCGCTGCCTGCCTTTGCCGACACCGATGCGGCGCTGATGCAGCAGGTGCTGGACGAAGCCGGCAAGTTTGTGGGCGAGGTGATCGCCCCGCTCAACCGAAGCGGCGACGAAATCGGCGCGCAATGGAACAGCGGCGCGGTCACCATGCCGCCGGGCTTTCGCGAGGCCTATCAGCAGTTCTGGCAGTCGGGCTGGCCGGCGCTGGCGTCGGCCACCGAAGACGGCGGCCAGGGCCTGCCCGCGGTGCTCGAATGCGTGTTGTACGAGTGGATGAGCGCGGCCAACCACGGCCTGACCATGGCGCCCGGCCTGCTGCATGGCGCCTACGAATGCCTGAAGCACCACGGCAGCGACGAGTTGAAGGCGCGCTATCTGTCGAAGATTGCGACCGGCGAGTGGCTGGCCACGATGTGCCTGACCGAGCCGCACGCGGGCAGCGATCTGGGCCTGGCACGCACCCGCGCCACGCCGCAGACCGACGGCAGCTACCTGCTGAGCGGCACCAAGATCTTCATCTCGGGCGGCGAGCACGACCTCACCGACAACATCGTGCATCTGGTGCTGGCGCGGTTGCCGGATGCACCGCCCGGCCCCAAGGGGCTGAGCCTGTTCCTCGTGCCCAAGTTCTATCAGGACGGCCAGCGCAGCAAGGTGGTATGCGACCGCATCGAAGAGAAGATGGGCCTGCACGGCAGCCCGACCTGCGTGATGCGCTTTGACGACGCGCAGGCCTGGATCGTCGGTGAGCCGGGCAAGGGCCTCAACGCAATGTTCGTGATGATGAATGCCGCGCGGCTGCATGTGGCGCTGCAGGGCATCGGCCTGCTCGACGCCGCGTGGCAGAAGGCCGACGCCTACGCCAGGGAGCGCCGCCAGATGCGCGCACCGGGCTCGGCCGCGCGCACCGGCGAAGCCGACCGGATCGATGCCCACCCGGCAGTGCAGCGCATCCTGGACACGCAGCGCGCCTGGGTGGATTGCGGCCGCGTGCTGGCCTACCGCACCGGCATCGAGCTCGACATGGCACGGCACCACCCCGACGCGACACGTCGCACGCAGGCGCAGCGCTGGTGCGCACTCATCACGCCGGTGCTGAAAGCCGCGTGGACCGACCAGGCCTTTCACGGTGGCAGCGACTGCCTGCAGGTCTTCGGCGGCCACGGCTATGTGCGCGAATGGGGCATCGAGCAGATCGTGCGCGATTCGCGCGTGGCGATGATCTACGAGGGCACCAACGAGATCCAGGCGATCGACCTGCTGGTGCGCAAGACGCTGCCTGACGGAGCGCAGGCACTCGACGCATTGCTCAACGACTTGCTGGCCGATCTGGGTGAGCACCCGGCCACCGCCCTTGGCCGCACCGCTACCGGGCTGTTCACCGAACTGCGCGATGCCGCGCATGCGCTGGGGAAAGCCGCCCCGCACGACGCCGCCGCGCCCTACTGGGTGGCGGGCGACTTCCTGCGGCTGATGGCGCTGGCGTTGATGGCCTGGGCCGGTGCCCGCATCGAAGCGGCAGCACGCACCGAGCCTGCGCTGGCTTCGGATCGGTGGCAGCGCCCGCTGACCGCGCTGGCGCACTGGGTGCTGCCCGAGGCGACACTGCGCGCGGGCCTGATCCGTGCCCGCTGCGCCGTGCAGCCTGTGAGCGCATGACCACCAAGCCTGCCAGCACGCCTGCCAAAGCCCGGCCCCGCGCGCCGCAGGCACGCGCGGAAGCCGTGGCACGGGTGGACACCACCTACCTCGAAACCCTGTTCGGCTACAACGCGCGGCGCGCGGCGCTGACCGCGATCTCGCGCTTCTTCGAGACGATGGCGCCGTACGGCCTGCGGCCGGTGGAGTTCTCGGTGCTGTCGGTGATCAGGCACAACCCGGGCGTCACCTCGCGCCAGCTGTGCGCCGCCCTTGGCCTGCAGCCGCCCAACCTGGTGGGGCTGATCCGCCAGCTCGAGAAGCGCGAGCTGCTGCTGCGCAGGCCGCATCCGCAGGACGGCCGCGCCGTGGGCCTGCACCTGAGCGCCGCCGGCCAGCGATTGATGCGCGACGCCGAGCGCACCGCCAGCGACACCGAAGCAGGCATCGTCGGGCACCTGAGCGCGAGCGAGCAGGCCACGCTGGTGCGCCTGCTGCGCAAGGTGTACGTGCCCCAGGGTGGGTCAGGAAGCGTCTAGACTTGCGGGCTCTTGACCTTCAGCCCCCCAGGACCCCCATCATGATCACCACCCCGAGCGGCCTGCAGTACGAAGACACCACGGTTGGCAGCGGCGACGAAGCCCGCGCCGGCCAGCAGGTCACGGTGCACTACACCGGCTGGCTGTACAGCAACGGCGTGCAGGGCGCCAAGTTCGATTCCAGCAAGGACCGGCGCGACCCCTTTGTCTTCGCGCTCGGCGCCGGCATGGTGATCCGTGGCTGGGACGAAGGCGTGGCCGGCATGAAGGTGGGCGGCGCCCGCACCCTGATCATCCCGCCTGACCTGGGCTATGGCGCCCGCGGCGCCGGCGGCGTGATCCCGCCGAACGCCACCCTGAAGTTCGACGTCGAACTGCTGGGCGTGCGCTGAACGGGGGGCGGCGCCGCCGCTCTTTCCGCCCGCCTTCCGCCCGCCTTCCGCCGGATTTCCGCCCCCTGTCCTCCCCTGCACCGCAGCCACCGGGCTGCGGCGTCTTGAAAGCCGCTCGGGCGGCCCCATCTCCCCCGCACGCCGGACGCTCGGCCGCCCTGGTCGCGTCCCCGCCCACCCTTCGGTTGTCCGTTTCGCCATGTCCGATACCCCGAACCCGCACCCCTCGCACACGCCGGCCCAGCCCGGTGCCCAGGTGCCGCCTGACGCCAGCCCCGAGGAGCGCGAGGCCGCCCAGGCGGCACACGAGGCCTCACAACCCGATCCGCTGGCGGCCGCCCAGGCCGAGCTGGCGCTGCTGCAGGCCAAGTCGGCCGATCTGGCCGACCAGTTCCTGCGTGCCAAGGCCGAGGCCGAAAACGCCCGCCGCCGCGCCGACGAAGAAGTGTCCAAGGCGCGCAAGTTCGCCGTCGAATCCTTCGCCGAAAGCCTGCTGCCGGTGTGCGACAGCCTGGAGGCGGGCCTGGCCATCCAGAACGCCACGCCCGAGCAGATCCGCGAGGGGGCCGAGGCCACGCTGCGCCAGCTCAAGAGCGCGCTGGAGCGCCACAAGGTGCTCGAGATCAACCCCGCCGCCGGCACCCGGTTCGACCCGCACCAGCATCAGGCGATCAGCATGGTGCCCGCCGAGCAGGAGGCCAACACCGTGGTCGGCGTGCTGCAAAAGGGCTACCTGATCGCCGAGCGGGTGCTGCGCCCGGCGCTGGTCACCGTGGCGGCCCCCAAATGAGGGCTTGCCCACCGCCAGCGCACAGCCTGTCCACCGCCGGGGCTTGAAAAGCACACACCTTATCCACAAGTCCCCCACATCCGCATATCACTGAATCTGGAGAACACACATGGGCAAGATCATCGGCATCGACCTGGGCACCACCAACTCGTGCGTGGCCATCATGGAGGGCAACGCCACCAAGGTCATCGAAATCTCCGAGGGCGCGCGCACCACGCCCTCGATCATCGCGTACCAGGAAGACGGCGAAGTGCTGGTGGGCGCGTTGGCCAAGCGCCAGGCGGTCACCAACCCGAAGAACACGCTGGACGCGGTCAAGCGCCTGATCGGTCGCAAGTTCACCGAGAAGGAAGTGCAGAAGGACATCGACCTGATGCCCTACACCATCGCTGCCGCCGACAACGGTGACGCCTGGGTGGAGGTGCGCGGCAAGAAGCTCGCGCCGCCGCAGGTGTCGGCCGAAGTGCTGCGCAAGATGAAGAAGACCGCCGAGGACTACCTGGGCGAACCGGTCACCGAGGCCGTCATCACCGTGCCTGCGTACTTCAACGACGCGCAGCGCCAGGCCACGAAAGACGCCGGCCGCATCGCGGGCCTGGACGTCAAGCGCATC
>JACCDP010417116.1_pt1 | contig 24695 bp, 32 predicted proteins | sample 7445841 | NCBI WGS metagenome assembly JACCDP01 (sample SAMN15323441, study PRJNA562643) | freshwater metagenome | isolation source: river surface water | place: USA:Blue River Watershed | collected 2017-08-17
AAAACCTTCTGCTTTAGTAAATGATACCATTGCTTTTACTTTTGTATGATTATAAAGAAGATTCATTTCTCGATCTGTTAAATCACCATGCAAAAGATATACATTTGGTAATTTTGCGTTTCTAAATATGTCTCGTATTTGTAAAATTTTTGATTCGATTTCAAATCGATCTAATACGGAATATGTTGCACCACTCGATTTCAATATAAGAGCAGGTGCATCTTTTTGATTTTTATATGTATCAAAGAAACAATGAATCAATCCACTGATATTTTTTCGATCTTCTCCTAGTTGACCTTGCAACCAATGTCCTACTGATAAAAATGCTGTTGTTTCTGCAATTTGATCTAATATATCCAATTGTCCAGTCACTGTACTTGTATAAATTGTTTCATCAAAATATTCTGGAATTACTTGTATATTTGTTGTTATAGCTTTTCCATGTTTTTTAGATGTGTTTTCAAATATTTGTTTTGTAAATTCAGTCGGAACAATGATCATTTGCATAGTATTGATTTTATCAATCCATTCTGCGGGACAAATATCACCTTCCGTCGCTGCTGTGACTCCAATGTTATATTTACCAACTGCTTGAAATTCATTTGGCACGGTTATTTGTACCCAAATATCTGGTTGATATTGTATTGGCATTGGAATAATTCGTTGTTTCCAATCTTGTGGCAATGGATATGTAAATGGTGTATGCCCCCATGGTAATGAAAGCAATTTAATGTCCCATTCATTACCTCGTTGTTCAATAAAATTAGCAATTATTTCGCGAGCATGATGTCCGTATCCTGATTGTGTTGCTACTGGTGATGCTATAACTACTGTGCGCATACTATTCCTGTTTTTTCGTATTTTTTTGTTGTAACTTTATGTAATGTATATTTTGCTCTATTTTCTCGTTTAGAATCAAATAGATAATCAATCATATGAATCATTTTTTGACCCATTTGTTCTGCCGTAAGTCCATTTTTCAAACACCAATCTCTTCCAGCTTGTCCCATCGACTCTCGGAGCGTTTCTGGAGTGTCATACCAATAGCGAATTGCATCAGCTACATCTTCAAAACAAACTCGGTCATCAAAGATATATGGCGTAGCCGGCGATCCTTGAAGTGATCGGTTACTTGGAAATACTGGTTTAGCCCATATCCCATGATGTTTAAATTTACCCATATGATTTGTTGAAAATTCTCCATCAAATCTTATCCATTCATCATTTTCATCTACAAAACCACATTGATCTTGCAATCCGCCGGTAACATTATTAACGATAGGAGTTCCTGACAACATTGCTTCAGTTGAACTAAGTCCCCAACCTTCGTTGCTACCAATATTAACTACCACATCTGCAACATTATACAATGCATTTAATTCTTGTGGAGTCATTTTTTGTTCTGAAAATAATATTTTGCAATTAGGTGCCAATGTTTTATAAATTGCACGCAAATCCGTACCATTTTCATCTACAACTTGCGTGTGCATTAAAAGTGCAACCCTATTTCGTGTAGCTTCTGGCAATCCATCTACAAAATGTTTGAATGCTAATATCAAATCACCTGGTTGTTTTCTTCGTATATTTCGATTATTCCAAAATACTACAAAATCAACATCATTTTTAGTTTTAATTTTGTCATGCATCTGTTTGTATATTGCATCATCTTGAGATAATGGTTTAAACGTGTTATGATTCAATCCGTGTGGAACAAATCCTGTAATAATTTGATTCCATTTTACATCTTGCGGTACAGAATCATTTGAATCATAATTTACGACATCAAATCCATTTTGAGTAAGTACTTCTCGGTGAATGTTATCTGACTGTTTGCTAATACCCATAATTAAATCGCAACTTGCATAATATGGTGCATTCCACATTGGATAAGGCAAATCATCCCAGATTGAATAATATACAATAGGAATATTATAAGTTGTTTTAATTTCATGTTCGATTGCATAAAGCCAAACCCAATATCTTGGATCAGTGAAATGAAATATCGCATCTGGTTTTTCTTGATTGATGATTGCAAATAATATATTGCGGTCACCATACCCGCTCCACGGAATTATTTTAACAGACGCATCAGCTACACCAGTTTCTTGTGCAACATGTGCAGATAAATCAACACCTTGCCCGTGTTCGGGATGATGCAGAGCCGCTCCTAATTGTACCCAATCATAATGATGTACGGTATTAAAAACTATTTCTCGGCTAATTGTGCCAATGCCAGATGGCAAACGAAAATCATCGGCTAACAATAAAATTTTCTTTTTCTTAGGCTTGTTCGGGTCGAACTTTTGTAACTTTGGTAACTCCATTTAATCCTTTGTAACTTTATTATAAATATGGTTTAACCTAATATAACCACCGGTTTATTTAATTTTTTAGTGCGAGTCCATGCAGTTTGCAATACTGGATCTAATTGCATTTGATTACTCATAATCATCATGTAATCACATCGTTCTGCAATAAGTTGCATGCGGTGATGTAATTGTGAAAAATGATATGGTTTGCCATAATATGATTCTGGCATTGCTGAATACATGTTATGTCCTGAAAATGAAGGATTATATTCTTCATATTGTACGCCAAACTCTAATGCATACTTTCTAACCATGTTGTTTGCACCTTCATTGCCACCAGCACCGACTACTATCAAGTCATCTCCAAACTTTCGTTTTAACATTTGAAGAGTTTCTTGAATCTTTCTTTTGTTTTGCCAATCTGTATTTCCAATGACTGCAACTCGTTTCATTTTCTATCTCGTACAAATTTAACACCTTTTGGATAATGTCCGTATACTAAACGAAGCATTTGTTCCAATGTTTTTCTATTTTCTTTATGATCAGGGCCATCTACATTTGTGCATAATGCATATTCCATTGCACATGTACGCTTACCACCCCAAGATGCATGATTTTGCATTTCGAATTCGTATACGTATACATGTTTATGTGTCCATTTAATCATATCTTATTATAATGAATTTTATTCACGAATCCTATTTTCTTTAGGACAACGTTCATAATCAGTTTTAAAAGGACAATACTTGCAATTTGTAGAACCTTTACCAGCAATCGCCATATATTGTCTATCAGCATTCTTATTGCCTTCGGCATCAAAACAAGATTCAACAAATGCTTCAATCTGCCGCTGCACTTTCTTTTGCGTTACCGAACCTGCAGATGGTTTGAAGTTTTGTATGCGTTTTTGTGGAAACATTGATTCTTCAACAATCTTGCGCTTAACAATAAAAAATTCAACATCAATGTTTTCTTTAGGAACACCAAATTGCTCTGAAAAGTAATTCTTGTATGCAACTAACTGTGCAGCTTTCATTGAATCTGATTTGGCATTCTTATTCCAACCATTGCGCGATGTCTTGATGTCAAGAATTACAATCTTATTGGTTGGAGCATGACGAAGCACAACATCAATAAAGCCATACCAATATACTGATGGATTCTTTGCTGATGCTTGTTGACATAATTCAATTTCGATACCAACAAGCTCCCAATCTTTGCTTGAAAAATATTGTGAACGTCGTTTCAAAAACCATTGTAAAATAGCAGCACCATCTTCTAAATATTCTGCTAATTGCAACGGATTAGAAAAATGTTGTCCTCCCATTTCTTGCACACATCGAGCATATTCATCTCGAAGCTTACTTTGCAATATTGAACGAAGATTTAATTCTTCTGCTTTCTTAACAGATTCCGTATACATTACAGTTAAGAAATGTTGAAATGTTTCGTGAAATGCCGTACCAAATACTGTATCAATTGATGCTTGAAATGGAGCTAAACCATCAATGTATGCTAACTTCCAAGAAAGTGGACAACGTTCATACATTGACCATTGTGAATAAGATATCTTTCTAGGAACAGTCTGTGCATCTCGTATTGCTAGTTTATATACTGGATTGATATAATTTCCTTGTTTCATATTATAAAATAAGAAATTATTTGTTAGAATCCAATTGTTCCTTTAAATAAATGTCAATTAAATCTTTTGTTTTTTGTAGATCTTGTTGAAAAGAACCTTTGTGACGACATCTTACAATGCGTTTAATGATGTCGAACTCGTAGGCATTCAAGTCCCACTCTTCTGCAAATTTATAAAGGCTATCCTTACCTTTGTAATGTGATTGTGTATTTATACTCATTTGATTCCTTTCAACATTCGCTTTTTATCGCCATCACTGTATCCGTACATTGAAATAATGCGGTCAATTGATATTTTATCCATTAGTTCTAAATAATCCGTAGCTTCTAATTTGCTAACTTGATAATGCTCTGCAAATTGTGCAATCAATTCCTTATCATACTTATCTTCTGATTTGCCTTTGATATATTTTGCAAAGCTTTTATTGGTAGGCAGAAGATCGTAATATAATTTATAAGTTTCTTGTGGTCGCAATTGGCCAATTGTATATGTTTGAAATTCATTGATTAATTCCGTTAATTCCATACGCATTGATAACCATCGATTTACGATGAACGGAGAAAATTTCTTTTGATCTGTTTCAGACCATTTCGACCATTCTCGTTTTTTATCAGTTAATCCACTTATTAAATCAAAAATTGTTGCACCTTTCTTTTCTTCTGCCATTTATTATAATTTATATTTTTTACGATATTGTTCTTCTAACTGTTTGCCTATGCCTAATTCTAAAATCACAGCTGTATCTGGTACTCCAATAATACGCTTTGCATCTAAAATATCATCTATAGATTTATTGCGAAACGTTTTCATTTTTGTTTTTGCATTGCTTCGATTGGATGATTTAAACACAACCGTTACTGTACTTTTGTGATATGATATAGACATTACTTTTTAACTTTAATTGGTTGAAATTCTTCTGGAACAAATCCACAATCATCACATCTAAATACTGGAATAGGAACTATAGTGTCCTTATCTGCACCAGTTAAAAATTTAGATACTTTATTGATTGCCATTACTTGACGAAAATACATTCCATCGCATTCTTTACATGTAATTGGTTGCATATCATTTGGACCAATATTAACATTTAATTTACTCATAATTCTCCTAATAAGTTTACAAACATTGCCATTATATTGATTTCTTTATCTACTACATTTGCATCTTTGAATTGTGCTTCTGCAATAATCAAAATACAAGGTGCAATATGACCATGTGCAAAATCATCTAAATTGTCATATAAAAAAGTATACATTGGAGTAAAGTCTCGTACTTTGCTATCTGCAATTACTTGCCGTATTTTATTAAACGATGCTTTTTTATCTTTTGAATTTTTAAGAATCTCCAATATTTCTGTCATGTAATTTGCTTGTATTGCACTTGCTTTATCTAATTGCAGCGTGTTATTAACAACAGATGCTTGTGCTGCATTAATTGCACGACGAATATCTGGATATGATGCATTGATAATTGCTGCAATATCTTTGATGTCATAAGTAACACCTTTTTCATCTAATACTGCAACCAATCGCTTTGCAACATCCGATTTATTTGGTGGAGTAATAGCAAATGTTTGACAACGAGATTGAATTGGATCAATAATCTTTTCAACATAGTTACATGTTAAAATAAATCTAGTTGTTTTGCTATATGTTTCCATTAAGTTACGAAGCGCAGCTTGGGCATTTGGTGTCAAATAATCTGCCTCATCTAAAATAATAATTTTCCAACGTCTAAATCCAACGGTAGATGCATATCGCTTAATCTTATCTCGTACGGCATCTACCGAGTTTTCATCAGATGCATTGATATACATTAAATCTGCATCAACGCTGTTTGCTATTATTTTCGCCAACGTTGTTTTGCCTGTTCCAGCTGATCCATAAAATAAAAGATGCGGAACATCGCCATTGGAAATAAAGATTTTAACTTTTTCAATAATGTGTTCATTTCCTATATATCCTTCTAAAGTGTCTGGGCGAAATGATTCTACCCAGAGTGTATTTTCTTGTTGTCCTATCATATTATTTACCTGTTGAGCCAAATCCGTGTTGACCTCGTTTTGTTCCTGACAATGAATCAGTTAATTCCCATTGAATTCGTTCTACCCGAGACAATACCAATTGTGCTATTCGTTCTCCTTTAGCAAATTCTACAACCGTGCTGCTATGGTTAATTAAAATAACACCAATTTCGCCTCGATAATCAGAATCAATAGTTCCTGGAGTATTCAATACAGTTACTCCTTGTTTCAATGCCAATCCGCTACGAGGACGAACTTGAATTTCAAATCCTGCAGGTATTTGTACAAACAAACCTGTTTTTGCTAATACTCTTTCCCCCGGATTCATTACGATATATTCTGTACATCTTACATCCATACCGGCACTTTGAGGTGTTTCATATGCCGGTAACATGTTCAATGATTCATTTATTACTTGTACTATCATCATATTAATTTTGTAACATTACTAACCAATAGGTTGATTCAAAATCTGAGCCTTTAAATTCAATTCTAGATAATCCATCTGGAGATACTTTTAATTCTCCCGAATCACCACGATTAGCTACAAGTACTTCTTTTAATTTGTCTGCTGAAAAACAAACCGGATCCATATTGTCAATATTAGTAGGACCAACTTCAAAAGAAATATTATCTGCATTTACCGTTGTGTAATTGATAATGAATTTTACCTGTCCATTAATTACTTGCACTGCAAAATTCTTCGCATCAGGTAATGCATTTTTTGCTTTGATAAATTTGCTAACAAATTCTTCATTAACCGGAATGGTTACTTGATACTCGGGTTCTGCATTGATTGATGGTACTGCAGGAATAACTGTCGTATCAGCTAACATGAAAGTTGCTTGTGTGCTACCTTCTGAAATTTTCATAGCATAATTCTTACCTGCTGCATCTTTTACATCGATTGCAATATTTTCACCTAATGCTCCTAGCATCTTAATCAATGCTCCAGTATGGTTAATACCCAACATACCTTTCATAAAAGGAGTCGTATTCCATTTAATTTTACCTACTACGGTTTGATCCATATCAATCAATTCACAATTAATTGAATTTTCTTGTTCTTTTAAGATAACCGCTTCGCAGTTTCCTGCTAAATAATAACGATTAATGAACGATTGTAACTTGCTTTTTTCCATTATTTATTCCAATTTAAAATGTAAAGAATTTATTAAAATTTTCTGCATCGGTAGTCGATATACTGCTACCACCGAATTTTTTATATGTTTTGATGTATTTTTCATATACTTGCGGCGCCGAATCTGGATCTGCAAACATTTCATGTAATGACAAAATTACATCGTATAAGTCTCTTGGTATTACTGTTTCTAACAATTCTACGTGACTGTCAACCAATTGATTGATTTCATTTGCTGCCTGTACATACAAATGCGTATTGTGAACTACCATTCTTGGCATAGCTTCCTGTGAATAACGATCTAAACCTGCATCTGTCTTTCCGCCTAGCAATTCATATGTAAAATCTTTACAGGCAGGACAACCCAATGCACAAGGAACATGTTGAGTTAAATCGATTGCAACCTCTCCGGTTTTACCTTGTTTGATATGTGCCTTTCTGCGATATTCAGCATTCTTCGGAAAATACAATTCAGAAAATGATTGTGACTTGTAATTTGTTGAATGCAGGTATGTTCCAAATACCGGATATTGACCTGGAGAAGAAGAATCCGTTGTAATATAAATTCTATTTCCAGTATGTGCATTCATCAATTTTTGCAATGTAGCCAAGATAAAGAAATCTGATATTTTGCTAATGCCTAACAAGTGAACATATTCTAATCGTTTATTTTCAAATTCTCTTTCTTTAAGCATCAAAGAAACTGCAAACATGAAATCAACTAATTTCTGCGGACCTCCAATTGCCCATCCTTGAAAATCAAAATGCTTAAATTTATGATACCACCAAGTATATTCATCGGTATTTGAACCTTGCAACATGTTTAAGAATTTTGTCTTACCGCTTTGATGTTTTTCAAACCAAGCAAAATTATCAAAACTAATATCAGCACAATGTGCAAATTGATTGCGATATTTCGTTTTAGGTGGGATATCCAAGTTAGCTGCTACATCGCTGTTTGCTTCTAACCAATGAAATATCTTTTCTCGTAATTCATTGCTATATGGTAATGCACCCGTTGCAATCTGATAACCTCCCGAGTCACCAAATACTAGCACATCTTTTTCTAATCCCATTTGATCGCGAAAATCCATTTTCTTGTAATGATGTCCTGCCGTAACCAGAAAGTATGGATGTCTCCATTCTGCAGGATATCTAGAATCAAAGAATTTTACTGGATCGCCACTTTCGAACTTCATATCTTTCTTAAATGCAGATACCATAGATCCTGCAGATAAAGATGGAAAGTATATGAATCTTTTATTTTCTGCCATCGTATTCCTTTAGTTTATTAATTAATTTAGTTGCTGAAAAAAAGTTATTATGTAATTTGTCTACTAATTGTGCAATTTGTCCAGCTATATTGTGTTGTTCATATCGCAATATTGCTGCTGCTGCTTCATCTACACTATCAGCTTGTTTAAACATTGGGTCATACATTTCTGTATATGATAATCGATTAGGAACAATTGGACATGCTCCCGCACACGCTGATTCATACATTGAAATGCCCAATGTTTCTTGATCTGCAAATGACACTGCAAATTTAGCTCGACGAAGCAATTCGTGATATTCTGTTTTTGTCAAATTCATTTCCATTGCTACACAAAATTGATAATGTGCCAATTCTGGTCGAGCAGCTAATTCTTGAAATAAATCTAAACGTTTCTCTGGTGCAATGCGATGCGGAAACACGATGATATCTTCTTTCAATACCCAAAGCTGTCGTTCAATCATATTGCGCGTATATTCCATTGGCCAACCTGTCTTATTGAAAGTTGGATCGTGAAATATATCATATGTTTTATTCATTAAATCAAAATGTGCCTTAGTTGCTAACCAATTATGATTATATGATGCAATCATTGCTTGTTCAGCGTGTCGTATCCATGGTTTATCTCCTACGAGACGACCTAAAAAGTCATTTGGGTCATATGAACCCGCGTGCCAAAGTCCGTGCGTTACAACAGGAATATTTAAAAGTTCACTCATGTATTTTACATTGATGATACCCGGATGCCAAGCATCTGTAAAAATGATATGGTCGCCTGCTTGTATTTTTCCTTGCGTAAACCACGATGCTAATTTATGTACTTGCGTTGACTTATACATATTAGTACCACCAAAATTCAAAAAGGCACCTGGTGTTGCAGCTTCTGGAATTGTAGTGTCACCTTCAACTACCTCAACATCAAATCCATTATCTCGAAGCAATTGCGGTACATGATTTTTCCATTCGCAAGTATAACGAGTTGGAACTGATTCTATGTCTACTAAATATATTTTCATGCTTTAGATCGTTTTATGATTGCACCATTTTCCCAATCTTCCCATACTTCTACTTTATAAAGAGATGGGAATTGTTCTAATAACCATTCTCCAATTGCCTCGCAACTCATTGAGCCAAATTCTAATACGTTAGTCGTATCCTCAGTAAACCCAATTCGAAGTTCTTTTTGAATTGCACGATTCAACAAAATAAATTCTTCATCACGATCTGTATGCGTTACTCGTGCATAACAACGGAATCCAAACATATGTCTATGTCTATCTGATAAAAATGCTACTTCCGGGAAAACGTCTTTTGCATCGGGCCAACAATGGAACCCTTCAATACTAAATGTTACTACTACGCTGTACTTCATCTGCTATTAATTTTTTATATTTAGTTGTTGACCAACCGTGGTCTCTGCTTAAGTATTGAATTGGAAGATCTAAATCATCGCCCGTAAATTTCTTTCCGATGTAATCATCACCTAAATAACGAACATATTCGGCGGATTTGTTTTCAGCAAACCGCTTTAATTTATAATGCAATTCCGATTCTAATGTATATGGAATAACATGATTAACGTGTCGCAATGCAATCAACATCGATGTTCGATCTTTAACTGAAAGAACTGGTTTCATTTTTTCGGGACGTTCAATCGTTGGATCGGTTTGGAGCAATACCCATACCTGATCACATTCATCTTCCATTTGTTCAAACATTTCAATGTAGCCTGGATGTAATACATCGAAGCTACCGGCAATAAGTCCTATCTTCATTGTCTATCGAATTTATACATATCAGGTGTAACTTGTTGCATATTGTGAACCGTTGTGCAATACAAAGAATAATCTGCATACACAACTTTGATGCTATCTGTTTGTTTTAATAATGCAGCATCTTCACAATCTAACATCAATAAAATATGTGCTCTAATTCTAATCATAGGCGGTACATGTTTTAACATACCAGGAGTAACTTCAATTGTAACAAATGTAGTATCTGTTATCATTGCAAATACCGAATCCCATGATTGATTTTTAATTAATTGTTCTGTTGCTGGAGAACAAAAATAAATGTGTGCACAAGGTGTTAATTTTTTATACATTGCCTTGACATCTGCAATAAACAATGTTTCGATATCTGTAAAGCGTCCTTCAACTTCTTTACCATACCAATGCGTTCTATAACCAATCATACTATATTATAATGAATTTATTCTTATTTTCCAAATGAAAAGAATTTTGCTACCGAATTATTTTCTGGAAATGCACCCCAATTCATTGCAGCATAAAAATCATCAAGTTTATTTTTCAATTCCTTTTCAAAGATTTTATTGCGGTCAATATATTGTGCAACGAAATCTATAGTTTGCTGCGGATCTTCATATCCTCGTAATGCAATGGTATCAAAGCCAAATGGATTATCTGACAAATATGCCCATTTTACCTTTTCGCCGTTTTGAATAGGTTGAATATCTCGAATTTTATACATTGTCAATAAATCATTGAAATTGATTGCAGCTTTAACGTGCGCCGGAGTACCTTTTTCATATCCGGTAAACGGTTTTCGGCCTTTTGTGAATTTTGATATTTCTTTGACTCCGGAATTCTTCATTACATTTAATACTGGAGATGATTTCAATCCAGATTTAAATTTGTGAATCATATCCGTAGTTTCGGTTTTATCTTTTTCCTTTAACACGTGCCACAATGTTTCTTTCATGATTTTTTTGAAATCTTCTGGAAATGATGACCTTACGACATCTAATCCTTTGATATCAAGTTTATCCGTAGGTTTACCTTCTTTAAAAATAACCCATTGTGCATATCGCTTTTTAGCAATCCATAAACCAGACTTTGCAACATATTCTTGTTTGATTTGCCAACGATGTGATTCAGTATTGTGAAATACAACGGCATATCGGTCATACATTGTGTTTACTAACTTTTGTACTTCTGATGCAATTGCATTGGTTTGGTCAATCATAAATTGTTCATCTGATTCATTAAATCCAGGAAAACGTTTTTCGATAAGTGGTAAGCTAGATACAAATGTTGAATCTGTATCTGTGTAAAAAGCAAATTCTGCTTTACCATTGGTTGCATTAATAAAATGATCTTGTCCCGTTTCTTTTGCATAATGATTGTTAATTACCTTTGCTGAAAATTTAATTACACTTTGACCCGTAGCGGTAATTGCACCTGCATTATCTAAATCGTGAAAGCGAAATGTTTTGAGTCCTAATACTCCATAAAATGAATTAAGCAATACTTTTTGTGTTAATTGTAATGCATCGTAGAATTTATATTCTTCTGTTCCAACTGCATATTCATCTCGTTTGTCTTTATATGTAACACGTTCATCAAACCATTTTTCAAGAATCGTTGGCAAGAAACCTTTGATGTCTGTACGATACACTGCACCATTACTTGCAACGGTATGCTGTTTGTCTTGCAACCATTGCTTAACATTTTGTACATATGTACCATCAACAAATTTAGCTTGTTGTGCTTCATCTTTCAATAAGCATTCTTGATTCCAATTTGAAATAACACCAATTTTAGTTTCTGGAGAAATATTCAAACTCATGATGATGCTTGGATATAGTGATGTTAAATCTAAGTCATAGATCCATTTATATAATCCTGGTATTGGATCTTTTACATATGCTCCTGCAAGTGCATCGGCTTCTGATTCTTCTTCAACAAATCTAAATTGTTTGTTAGGAGCAACTAATCCATTGCGTTTCAAATCCACAATCGCTGCACCATCCAAATATTTAGATGCATAATACACATCTTCATATGGAACATGTCCTTTATGACATATGGTTCTTGCAAGTGCAATTAGTTGCAGCTTTTCATCCATTTCATAAATAAGGTCAACGTCTGTTACGTTATATTCAACAAACTTGTGAATGTCTGTTGCAAACAATTGATCCAAATCTCCATCATATTCAACCTTACCTCTACCCAATTCTTTTTTTGCAACAGTATCCAAACGATAATTCGGTAACTCGGTATATGTAAATTTTTTATATAATGTTAAATAATCTAAACTAGATACGCCAAATATTTTGTATCTTTCTCGATTCTTGTTCCATTCAACAATACCTGCAGGAGATAATTTTTTAACTGCTTGTGCACCTAATACTTTTTTAATGCGATTAACAAGATATGGAATATCGAAATTATCTGTATTCCAACCTGTAATTACTGTAGGTTGTATTTCTGCAAATGCATTAATGAATCGCATCAGCATTGTTGCTTCAGAATCAAATATTTCCACATCATATTTATTAGTAGAAAATGAATCGTGTTTTACTCTTCTTGCTTCATCTAACAACAAAACTTTCATGGTACGCCCAGCTTTATCATAATATGCAATGGACGTTATTCGTGAACGAGCTTCATCAGGAGTCGAATACCCATCTTCGTCCCGTTCTACTTCGATATCAAAGAAAAAGTCTCTATGTCCTTTTGAAACTAAATCGCTTTCGTAATAAAGGTCAATAAGCGTACGCATTTCTTCATTTAAATCTGATTCATATGCGGATGAATTATCCCTCCAATTGCCATCTACCTTCGATAATCTAACTCCATCTAAAGATTGATGTTGTCCTGAATCATCTGGCAAATATGCATATGGTTTGAATGGAAACTTTTGATGTCCCAATTCATCATCCCATATATGCATAATACCATTCTTTTTGTCGTAACCTATTGCTTGATACATTAATTAACCTTGTATATGTCTTGTAATTCTCGTTTTAATCCGTTGTCATCTAATCCGTAACCAACTACCCATTCATCATCAATTTCAAATCCATAAAAGTTAGTTAAATCTACTCCGCCTTTGCGTCTTAATAGCGTAACAACTTTTACACATTCTGGAATTCTGCTATTCACCATAAATAACATTTCCATGATGCTGCTTCCAGAATCACAAATATCATCTATAATATAGACTCTTTTACCGCGAAGTTCCAACTCAATTGTTTTAGTTATTAAAACTCCTCCAGAATTATCTCGTTTGTCATATGATTTTAATCGTGCAAAATCAATTTCATGGTCAATTTTTATAGCTCTACTTAAATCTGAAAAGAAATGTATAGCACCATTAAGTACGCAAATTAATACCGGTGGCATAATGTTGCCAGATTCAATGTGGTCTTGTGAAATTGCGTTTGCTAATTCTTCAACACGTTGTTGTATTTGTTTTTGTGTTATGAGTTTTTCCATATTCTATAAATTCCGTATACATTGATTGCAATAATAACTAAACTTAAAACCAGATGACTGTAATTGTCAATGAAAAAATCATATGTAATCCACCCAGTATCTCCAATGATCCAAGTAATCATTGCGGCTTTTGTCCAGCCTTTTGCATTTGAAAAGTAACCAGCTAATACCAAAGCCGTACTAATCCATCCTAAAATTTCTATCATTATTGTTTAATTAAGGCAATTTCTGATTCTCTTACTAAATGATATTTTTCTCCGGCAATTGAAATTTCTTTGTGATCTCCAATTTGGTTGGAATGAATCATAACTTCATTTCCTTCTTGAACTGCCATTGGAATTCTATCACCAGTTTGTGTAAACAGACCTGGTCCTGTTTTCACTACATTGGCATATCGATAATCGTCTGTGCCTGTCATAATGATAATGCCACTTTGTGTTTTGTCTGTCTTTTCTTGTAATTTTAATAAAACCTGATCTCCAGTTGGTAACCAATTCATAACTTATTCCTTTTTTAATTAAACATTTTTCTAATTGCATCTTCCGTAATGTTGTTTCCAACAATGCGCCCTATTCCATAATCATTCATTGTAATGATTACACATGGAACACTTTTAACTCCATACTTATCGCAAGTTGCTTTATTTGCATCTACATCGATAATTTGTATAGGAAGCTCCGCAGATAATCGTTCTATTCTTGGTCGCAATGCTTTACATGGCTCGCACCAAGATGCCGTAAAATAAAGTATTTTTTTCATTGTGTTATCTCGTATATAATTTTAATATCGCCAATAGTTGTTGTTGTGTAATACATCATACTCCTCGTTTAGTGTCAAATGCAATAATGTGGTCTCTTCCTGTCATGTTATATCCATATTCGGCACACATATCAAATACCACCGGATACATATGAATTAATTCTTCTCGGGTATCTCCTGCTGGCATAATAAATGTTTTGTCCTTAGGAATATTCATTTCTACCCGGAATGATTCAATCTCTGCTAAATTTTCTTGAGTGCCATCCCATACTGGTTTATAATGATAATCCGTATGAAATTCCATCATTTGTTTGATTGCATCTTTTTTGAGACGAAATTTGTTATGTTGCGCCACCATCTTCTCATCCGTAATCGTCCCTTGCGGCGTAGCAACACCCACAACGGGAACACTGTTACTAAACTTAGGGCTAAGACTAACCAAGCCGATAGGGTAATCAGTGGCAATAAAATGAGATCCTTCCGTCTCAATCGTGATAAGAATGTTTCTTTCATGTGCAAAATGCGTTAATTCATTTACCAATGCCGGATGCATCGTCGGCGATCCACCAGTTAACATCATTTCTTTGATATGAGGATTTTCATCATATATCATGATAATGTCATTGAAACAAAATGTTCCTTTCTCCGGATGAATACTTGTATACCAGCTATCGCACCAACCGCCTTCGCCAAAGAAGCATCGATGCGTGCATCCTGTAGTTCGTACTGCTATTGTAGGTCTACCAAATCGGCTTCCTTCTGATTGAACGCATCTATACAATTCAACAATTGGTAATACTTTATCGTAGTCTATAATTCTTTTAGAATGGGAGGTCATCATCGTGGTACTCATTACTATTGGTAACATTATTATCTAATTTTTTTATTAATTCGTTGATTTGAGTTTCTAGTTTGTTTAATCTAGATTCAATTTCTATTAAAGCCGATCGTCTTACTATTGGTGTCGCATCAACTTCTGCTTTAGTTGCAAAGTATTCATCTAAAAATGATAACGGATACAATTGCACTTGAGTATATTCAGGCTTCTGCATATCTTTAGGTAACATTTTCCATTTAAGTTCAATACCTTGTTTAACAGCTTCAGCTGTTACTTCTCGACCAATGTTCGATCCACCAGAACCTTTACCTAAATATTCAAAAAGCGATAGATACGTTTCTTCATTATTCTTCATAACTTGCTGCATTTCTTTCGTGTTCATAAACTTCTACTTTAACGGCTTTTACTCGTCCTTTGGTTTCTTTTGCTAAGAAAGTGTTGATTGTAGTATACAGATATTCTGCAAATCTCTCACATCCGGTAGCAGGTAAAATACGTAATTGGATTACTCCGCAATCGTGCAATTCTTGAAAAGTAAATAAGTACGGATCATCTTGTGCTACAATTGTAGTGTGATCTAAAAGATATGTAAAATAGTCTTTTGGAGACATACCTTCAATTTGAGTTTTTGCACGTTTCATGCCACCAAAGTCCCATACCCAATTTCTTTCATCTAATTCGCCTTCGAACCATACTCTAAATGATACAGCATATCCGTGTAAAAATCTACAATGAGTTCCTTCTGCACGCCATTGACGGAAACATGTTGAATACCCGTCAAATAATTTAGTTGATTGAAATTTTGCCATATTAATAACCTTTTACAAATTCATAAAATTCTGCTCGGGTGGCATCATCATCTCTAAATGCACCGGTTAACTTAGATGTCTTCATTGAAGCTCCACCATGTTTAACTCCTCGACATTGAACGCAATTATGAGTTGCTTCAATCATAACAGCTACACCTTTATTGTCATTGATAATAGTAGTGATAGCATTATGAATTGCTACTGTTAATTGTTCTTGTATTGCACCTCTTCTACCAAAATGCTCTACTAATCGATTTAATTTTGATAAACCGATAACTTTGCTATCAGTACCTGGAATATATGCAACATGAACTCGACCCATAATAGTTTGATGATGATGTGAGCACATTGAAGTTAATGGAATACCTCCTTCAAATACCATACCATCATATCCATCAGATGGAAATGCAGTGATGTCTGGAGTGCCGTCATATCGACCTGCCCACAAATCATTTACATATGCTTTTGCAACTCTTCTAGGAGTATCTGAACTATTAGGATCATTACGCCAATCACACTTAAGTGCATCAAGAAACTCGCCAAATGCCTTAGCAGCTTCTTCAATCATTTTGTCCTTTTCTTGTCGGGTAAATGGTGCACCGGGAGCAGAACCATTTGCATAACCTAATTTAACTAATTCTAAATTTTGCTTTTGTTTTTCTGTCATAACTTAATTCTTATTCTTAATATAATAAACTTTATTGAGTTTTCAAAGTTTTTATGTAATTATTACATAGTTGGATCACCCGGTGTATCTATACCAGACCAGTCATACTTTGGCGTCTTAGTAGCTTTAGGCTTTACCCATGTTTTATAGTCTATTGGTTTGGCTTCATATGGAGTCAAATATTTATTTACAATTTGTTTAGGAATCATTTGTAATCCAGCTTTGTGATCATATTGAACTGACGGAATATATTGTACTATTTTTGATATCAACGTATTAATTTTTTCTTCCAATCCTAATTCGCGCCAGGTTTTAAATTGTATACTATTTAAAATTAATTTAGTTATAGGATTTCGAAAATCTCGACCTAAAATATATTTATCATTCCCCGCCATATATTTGGATTCTTCAAAATCATCGTTGATTGAATCAATTGTTCCATTGGATGCAAATCTTACATAATAATCCGGAAACAATGGAGTAACATCCCATGTTTGACCAAATATCTCAGCAGGCTTTACCCGATATTGTTTTTTATTAGTTAAAGATTTTATGTCTTCTGGCAACGGGTATGTTTGTTGATTATTATTAAATTTATATGTTTTATAATTAGGATACGGATGGCGTAGTTCTTTAGTTGAAATTAATATTTCTTTAGCAACTGGATTATATTTAAGTTGATTCGGATCGCCTTCTTTTGATTGATTAAATGGAATATTGCTTCTAGGAGTTCCTTGATATACTGAATACGGTATGTTTATTTTATCTAAAATAGCTATAGATTTTGATAAATCCGGATTTCCTTTTTGAACAAATATATCAATTCGTTTTAAATATGGCATAAAATAAAAATTCCGCCCATTAACAACAATTTGTTCTTCCCCTAATTTTTCAAAATCACTATGTGTCAAATCAGCACCAGATAATCCTTCTCCACTATAACTAAATGGTCGTATTTGATATTTAGTACTTAATTTATTGCCATCAAACATGAATCTAGCTATTGGTTTTGATTTCATATCTTGAAATCCTGCAGTACTCATATCAGCCCAACGGGTTGCTGATATTTGTTGTTCCTCATTTGGGGTCATGTATTGCGTTTTCAATATTGCAGAAACATTTGATAATGGTGTAAAATGATATATATCGCCTACTTGTTTTGCATCATTCAATAAATCTCGTAATCGTATCATATTAATAAATATCTTTCAATGCAGTATTGCCCTTTTCATGTTGTGGTTCATACGGACAATGTTTACAACCATTTCCACAGCAAGTACCTCTTCTTTTGTGATATGATTCAGTCATTACTCGAAGACCACTTTCATTGTAGTAAAAGTCTGTAGGAAGGAGCTTGCTTCCAAACTCCTTCACAAACTGTTGTTGTATCCAATCTTTTGATGCTGATTGTATCATTATTTTATCTCACAAGCTCCGCCTGCACAAGCTAATTCTCCTGATAAATCAGTGTTATCATCAAGTTCAATTACTTGTGTCAAATCGATATTTGTTAACGATTCTAACATTTCTTCATATTTTTCTTGCGTAATATCTTCAAATGGAGCCTGTGTATATGTTCCTCCATCATATGGTAATACTGATAATCCGTTGTAATGGTCTCTGTTTTCCCACATCCATTCTCCTGCCAATTCCCATTCGTCTGCTTTCAAAGAAACCGTTGCAGATACATTGTGAGTATTGTTTCCGCTTCTATGTCCTGGCTTCACCCATTCTAAATGAACCTTTTTAATACGATCCAATAATTGGAATGGAGATTCTGTTCTCATAATAGCCCCTTCTGGTGCCTTTTGTGGAATTGAAATAACTGCAGTATCATGTGGACGGAAATATTCATCTTCAACAAGTTCTGGATGATATTCTGCCAAGTAGGTGTAAATGGCTTCATTTTTTCCTACGCGGATTCTTCTTACATAATAATCATTGTGCCAAGCATGAATACCAGATGATGTGCCCAATGTTAATGATGTTGTTCCTGCTGGTTTAACTGTGGTTGTACGAGCTGATTTATTAATACCAATAAGTCCTGCTACTCGTTCATTTTCTTGTTTAACAAGTTTAGCAGCTTCTTTCATGTTATAACCTAATACCGTACCAGAACCAATACCTGTCATTGATACCCCAATTAACGCATCTTTCTCAGTTGTGCGTTTCCATACTGCACGAAGATAATGAAAATCTGTATATCCTGCTTGTAATGTTCCAATGAATGCTGCGGCCTTTACTCGAGCATTTAAATCTTCTTGTGATTCAATATCCGATGCATTTACTTCACATAGGTTACAAAATTGGAATGGTCGAAGTGCAATTTCGCAACATGGATTAGTTCCCCAATCTTTGTCATTGCTTAAATAAATTCCAGGTTCTCCTGCATTTGATAATTCAACACGTTTCCACAAATCCATAAAGAATTCTTTAGTAACTTTGTGACGAATCAATACAGCCGAATTATTTGCTCGACCTCGTTGTGGATTTGTTTCCCACCAATTGCCTGATTTACATGCAATCATTTCCTCATCGTCTGCACTAAATAAAGAAATAAGAGCTGCTCTACGAATACCGCCCGCTAATACTGCATCAGCAACGTGACATACCATATCATGTACTTCAATTGGAGAAAGTTTATCGCCATCTTCTTTAGCATCTAAAATTCCTTGAAGTTTAATCAAACATTCTTTTAATGGTTGAGGTCCTGGAGCTTTTCCTCCTGATGTTACTAATCTTGCTCCTTTAGCTCTAATATCTGAAAAATCAAATGAATAAGTTGAGCCGCCTTCGAAATAAGATTTAACTAATACTTTAACTGCATCTGCCCAACCTTCAATTGAATCTGCAATTAAATAACGACGTGTCTTTTTTGGGTTTGGTTTGCGAATTTCTGGTAAAGCATCAACATGATGTTTTTGTACAGAATATCCAACGCCTGTTCCGCCTAACAATAAAAACATTGCCTCAGCAAAAGCACGATAATCATCTATAGGAAGATATGCACAATTGTAAATTCGATTAGGAGAGATTTCAATTGGTTTGCCACCAAATTGTAAACTACGCATTGATGGTAATACTTTTTTGTTGTAAACAAATTGATATGCCGTTTCAATTTCTTCCCTCAATGCAGGATACTTTTTGATGTGCATATTCATGTTTCTCGTAACTAATTCTTCCCAAGATTCTCTGCGATTGAGTTCGGGAAGATATTTGGCATACTTCATGTATACCGTAATTTCACTTAAGATTTGATTTGAAATCTCCATTGTTGTAATCTCCTTAGATGTTTATTAACTTAAATTTTTTAGATGAAAAAAGGAAGGAGTTATCCTTCCCATATTCTTTTATATAAATATCATTTTATCCTAAAGTTCCGCCCAGATCTTTAAACTTTTGTGCTAAATTTTTCTTAACTAAATTTTCACCCGTTTTCATGATTTGTGTGGTTTGTTTGCCTTGAGTTGTTTGTGGTTCAAAGAATTGAAATTGTCCATTATTAGTATTGATTTTGCTTGGCAATGTAATACCATCTGGCCCAAAACGATTCTTAATAACATGTCCTCTACCAGTTCCTGACATTTTGTCTTCTACCTTTCTTGACAAAGACATTAAAAAGTCAGCAACCATTACTTTTCCATATGATGATGCAATTTTGTCTGCTTCAATAATATCTTCTTCTAATGCACTACGTCCCGCTTGCGACGCAGTCCATACTGGTATTTTATATTCTCCCGCCATACCACGAAGTTCTTCATATAAATCTTCCAATGCTTCGTGTTTGTCTTTCTTTGTATTTACTTTAAGCAAGTCACCGTAATCTACAATAATTAAATCTGGTGTTTTGCTTTGCATAATAGTTTTTTCAATATGTGCCTTCAATGCCATTACCCCAACTGATTTGGTTGGAAAATACTTAACAATCAATTCACCACGCAAAGATTTCATTTTTTCTTCAACCGTTTCTTGATGATGTTTAAGTGTCTGTGCATTAATTCCTGTTAATACTGAGTCATATCGTTGACCTACATAATTTTCATTGAGCTCTAATGTATAATGAATAACAGTCTTTCCGGCTTTAACTGCATTGGCACCAATATTAATAAGCATCCAAGATTTACCAATACCTGCAGGAGCCATTACTACTCCTAATTCTCCCGGAGCCAAACCTCCATCCATTAAATCATCAATAACATCCCAACCCGTAGTAATTGTATGCCGTGCAGCTTCATTGTATCGTGCAGCTACATTATTAATATAGTCCAAGCCAATATCAGTATCAGCACCAGCTTTCATGGCACTATCCATTTTAGATTTAATTTCATCATAGTTACCCATTTTGAGTAATGAAACTGAATCCATTATAGCTCTTTTGATTTCCTGATTCTTGCAAAATTTAAGAATTTCATCTTTTACAAAAGAAAGGTCATCCGACTCCATGTATCGAAATACTTCTTTCAATTGTTCTAATACTGCAGTTTTTAAGATGTCATTTTCAATCTCTGTTATTTTGACTTTGAGTACATCTTTTGATGGCGGAGCTTTGTATTGTTTGAAATGTTCCAATACAACTTCTAATAGCCAACTGTTTGCATCAGATTCAAAATACTCTGCTTGTATTATATCTGCAATTTGCTGTAAAAATATTCTGTCTGTGAATAATGCTGCTATAACTTTTACTTGAAAGCCATAACCATATTCGGAAAGTTTGTCGGTCATATAACCAATATATAAAAAACTATGTTAAATTCAAATTATTTATGTGTCTGTTTTGCAAATGCATTTAAAGACAACCAAGTATTAGTTAACCAATCAGGCAAATTTTTCATGATAGACCACATCTTATCTTGATAGAATAATCTTTGAAATTCGGCACGATTTAATTCTGGTATAGGTTGTTCCATAATACCTCGAATCTTAGCTGCAGTCTGTGCTGGTATATCAAGAAGCTTAATATTCATTAATTGATAATTTTGTTCAATGATGTGACTATTATCTAAAATCTTTTGATATGATTTAGATTCTTTAAGTGATGCCGAGCTTTTGTCAAACAATTGTTGTGTTGTATATGGAGTTGCATTGGCTAATTCTGGAACAAGTTTCAATATGGTCTTTGGACCTATTCCATTAACGCCTGGAATGTTATCTGAAGCATCTCCCGTAAATGATCTATAAATAACCATATTGGCAGGGTGCACTCCAAATTCTTCTTGCACCGTATCTACATTATACATTTTCTTTTTGATTGGAGACCAAACTTGAATTCGATCATCAACCAATTGATAAAAGTCTCTATCCGTAGATACAATTGTAATCTTTTTGCATTCCGTTTCATACATCTGTGCAATATATGCAATTGTATCATCGGCTTCAATTCCATCCATTGAAATAAAGGTTACAGGTAAATTGTCTAAATATGATATCAATCTTGAAAATTGATGTCGCATTGACTCCTGTTCTTGTTCCAATGTAGATTCGTGATGATCGTGACGTCGCAATTTAGTTTTATTTGCCCTATTTGCTTTGTAATCACCATAGATTCGTTTTCTTCGAGCAGAACCCCCGCGGCCATCGAATACAATAATGCATCGAGTAGGTTTAAAATCGCGAACGGTTTTACCAACTGAATATAAAAATCCAGTAATGCCACCGATATGATCGCCATCTTCATTATATGCGGGAGTTGCGCCGAAGCTTCGAATGAAAGTGTTTAGCCCGTCAAACACCATGAGATGATCATTGACACTCGACGGACTAGAACTCCTTTCTTGTTGTAACTCTTTGAATAATTGTTGATACTTATTCTTCATCATACGTTTCATCAGTAATGATTACGTCATCAATCCCACCGTCAATACCGGCCTGATATTTGAAAATATAAGCATCACATATTCTTTGATATAACCTTTCCTTTGCGTCTGGGTTTGAAATAACCTTTTCCACAAAGTCTTTGCTTTGAAATTTAATTTCGCCATGTGCTTCACCAGTTTCCGTATCTACGTCTTCCATAGTATACCATGCACCTGATTGTTTAACGATATCAAAATTCTTCATGATGTTCAACCAACCACCAAAATTATCAATTCCGGAATCATAATAGATTTCATAATTGACTTTGCGGTGTGGCGGACCCATACGATTCTTTACCACTTGTACTTCTGTTTTGCTACCCACAACTTGTTCAACGCCATTTACTTTGGCTTTAATCATTCCTGTGTTCTTTAAACGCAATCTAACCGAAGCATGAAATGGAATTGCCTTGCCGCCTGCAGTCGTCCATTGGTCACCAAAAGACACGCCCATTTTGGTACGAAGTTGATTGGTAAATATGAGACAAATACGCTCTCTTGCAATCCAATTGGTAACTTTTCGCATTGCCTTTGATAAAATGATTGATTTGCTTGTTGCATAACCATCCTTATCATATTCAGCTGACATTTCAATTTTTGTAGATGCACCCATGATTGAATCCACTACAATCGTAACTAAACGATCTTTATCTGATTTGCGAACTCCTTCTACAATTGTTTCAATAGTTTCAAATATTTCTTCAATTGTTTCTAATGGAACATATAGCATTGTTTTTAAATCAACACCAATAGCCGTCAAAAATTCAGAACTTGTAGCAGATTCTGTATCAATATAAACAGCCAATCCACCTTTCTTTTGTGTTTCTGCTAATGTGTGTGCAGCTAACAATGATTTACCGGAGGCTTCTAATCCAGTAATTTCAGTGATTCGCCCAACAGGAAATCCTCCATGGGCACGATTTGAAATTGCTAAATCGAGCATCGAGCAACCAGATGATACCCACTCTGATACATTGCTTGGAGAATCATCATCGCCATCCAAAAAGAACGCAGTTTTAAGATTTTGTCCTTTGAATTGCTTGTTGATACTGTCTGCCAATGTAGATGCTAGAGCATCTTCTATTTCCAGTTTACTTTTACTCTTTGCCATTAAAACTCCTTAATTAATTGTTGAATAAGTCATCAAATGCAGATGCAACATTATCAACTTTTTTAGTAGCAGCCGGTTTAGAAGCTTTTGCTGGTGCTTCTTCTTCTTCATCTGAATCAACATCTGAATCTGCATTTTCTGGATTCATCCACTCTGCCAATGCCTTTTCAAGTTCTTGATAAGATGGCTCTGGAAATAAATCAGTAATCTCAGGTTGATTCATGATTTTTTGTGCTATTTCTTTGTCTTCTGTTGCTGGTTGCGTATTCGGTTTAACTCGAATAGCTGTTTTAGGAAATGCTCCGCCTTCTGCTGGTGTAAATTCTACGTCGATATCACGTCCATTCATTAGATCTGTAATGTCACCATAATCAGCATCTGAAATGATTGAAAGCAATTCCGTATAAATTGTTTTACCAAAGCCCCAAAATTTAACTCCTTCTGATTCTTTGCCGCGAATAATAACGGGAACATAAGTACGCATTTTAGGTTCAATTTTACGACCCATTAGCCAATCTTCTTTATCTCCTGTTTTCTTTAGCTTTTCAGCAAATTCAACGATTGGATCTTCATTACCAAATGTAATTGGAGATAACATGGATTTCTTTCCGATGTCATAATGAAAATACAATTCTAGGAACGGATTCTCTTTGCGATGAACGTAAGGTACAATTCTTACTCGCGTTTTACCTGCTTCAGGTTTCCATAAATTTTGTTTTTTGTCATCAGATTTGTTTAACTGATTAAGTTTCGCTTTGATAGCGTCTAAATTCAAGGCCATTGTTTAATTCCTTTTCTTTAAGTGGTTAATAAAATAAAATATTAATTAAATTATAATTAATTAATGTGTTAATTCAAAGTAAATTGTTAAGTTTTTTAAATACTATTTAGCTTAAGTTCATAATCTTTTATAATTATTTCCAACCTATGAACCTTTTATCTCTTTTAATTTCTTCGTCTTTATTAAATTGTTTCAAATGACGCTCATAATCCACATATTGTTTATTCGACAGTCCAAATACCGTTTG
>JACCDP010053913.1_pt1 | contig 24677 bp, 15 predicted proteins | sample 7445841 | NCBI WGS metagenome assembly JACCDP01 (sample SAMN15323441, study PRJNA562643) | freshwater metagenome | isolation source: river surface water | place: USA:Blue River Watershed | collected 2017-08-17
CAGCTCTGCACCTGCTTGGCAGGCTCAAAAAGACAGAGGCTAATCCAGATCAGGTGATTTTCGCTTTCCCAGGTAAGCACCTAGACATGGTTGATCGACCTAAGTCTAGAAAGAAGTAGATTTAACTGTGCAGATAGAGCTTTTCTAGGAGATTTGGTGAATCAGCAAACCGGTACCGGTAGCCAAGTGGTGGTTGAGAACATCGACCACCTGGATTGTGATATGCACTGCGATTACATGGACTGTCAGGGAGAGGCAACCCACCGCTTGATCTGCGCTAAATGTGGGCTGTTTGAGTTCATGTGTGACCCTCATGCAGAGGCGGCCAAGCAAGCGCCTAAAGACAGCTGGATTGTCTTTGATAAGTCCTGCAAGCACCGGGTTGACATGTTTTATTGCGCCAAAGAGCCTATTTAGGCCCCTGCTTGTCAGAGGAGTTACCTAGAGTTATAACGTTTTAGACCTTCTCCGGAAGGCAGAGGTGCGATGTTCAAGAATGGGAACATGCAATTATTAGAGGAAGACGAAAACGGGAGCATCTATGCCTAAACATGAAGTCACCAGTCCACAAGAAGCGGTGGCAACCGTAACCAGTCTTTTATCCAAAGTCAAGGAAGCGGCACCACTCGCCCCTGTTTTTTTCGTAACAGATAATTATCGCCAAGGCGGGCAACTGGTAACGCAGTACATCTCTGAGTATTTGAGATCTAAGTCTGCAAGTTCTATTCTTGGCGTTAGCCAGGTAACGGTTTGGGGATTACTCGAAAGATTTTGCGACATTCTCGACCTCTCTTGGAGTAATCAGCAGTTTGAAGACGCTGTCTCCAAAACGGTAAATACTAAGTTGTATGCTGGACATTCATTTTTGGATCCAGAAACTCTGATCCCAAGCACTGTCAGCCAGATTCAAAAACTTGTTTTGAGTTACCAGTGGGTTGATTTCGACGACAATAATTTAATTGAGTCTGTAATGAATTCTGAAGCGTCGGCAACTTCAAAAAAGCTCTTTGAATTTTCCAAAGCCGTTTTCAGCGATCTGGCTGAAAAGAGTATCTACAGCCCTGTGCGTATTTTGAAGTTCTGCAAAGAACCCAAAAATCTTTCCGCCTTATCTAAATCTTTGATTGATGATCATTTTGTAGTTTTATCTCAAAACTGTCCGAGTTCATTAGCCGGCTTATTGGAACTAGTTATTCAGCGTGGCCAACTGGACACTCTACTGTTGAGCAGTAATTCTGATAGCCAGAACATCGATCAGACAAAGTTGAACGTCACATCATTCCCGGACGTGATTACAGAGGTCAGGGCTGCCGTAGCTAAGACCGTCGATTATCTTCTAGAGTCAGGAAAGCCTGAGGATGTAGCCATACTTTACGCAGACGGCGCTGACTATGCAAAGCATCTCAGATTTGCTTTAAATGACTCAGGTATAGCTTGGAATGGCGCGGATCCCGATTCGCTTTCTACTACCAAAATGGCTGCCCTAACTTTAGATACTTTAGCTTTGGCATCGGATGCAAACTCTAAGTCACTAGATCGCAAATTCCTTCTAAGAGTAATGCGCTCTGGACTGCTTAGAAGGCAAGACAGTTTTGCAGATAACTTCTCGTGGATGAGCGTTGAAAGATTTATTCGAGAAAGAGGCTTGTTTAACGAAGCTGAGAACTGGTTGCCTCAGCTCAAGAAGCTGTCAGAGTCTCAAGACGCACTTGAAAAGGAACTGTCTGGTTACGAGAACTCGCCAACCGATTACGAGGACACTGTGAATGAATTGAAGAGAGCGCTCAATGATGCCAGGGCAGCATCTGCCTTACTCTCTCTAATCGGCACATTCAAAACTTTTATCGACGGAATGTCAAGTGCAAAAGGAGACCTGAGTGAACAGGTTGTGATGATTTCACTCGTATCCTTGTTGTCTGATCTAGTAGGAGCACCTGCGAAGCGAAAATTGGCTGATTCGGAGAAAGCATGCTTCGAAGCGCTGGATTTATTTGCCCAGCAAGCAAATAGCAGTGTTGCCACAGTCAACGTATCAGTCATCCCATTTGTCTATTCAAGGCTTCAACAAATTTTCTCGTCTGGGACCACACAGAAGAAAGGTCCTGGGGTTTATGTTGGTGAGCTAGTCCAGCATCCGCTTAGAGAAATTAAGTATCAAATCTTAATAGGTGTCAGCGAAGGTGCATTCCCTAAAAGGCGGCAAGAGGATCCTCTTTGCCCAGACGCAATAAAAGAAGCACTGGGGTCGGATTACGTCGAAGTGTTGCCTTCGACCGCCGAACAATCCAGGAGCGAAGTTCGTACGGTGCTCTCCGTGCTAAGTTCAGCCAAATCCGCTGCGATATCATATTCGAGAAGTGGATTGATCGGTCAAGGAAGTGGAAATTTCAGCGCATCTTTAGAGAAATTAGGCCTAAAAGTTGCTCCAGTTTACAGCTTTGAGAGTCAGGTCGATGGTTATCCAAACGCAACAATGTCTCTGGATATATCCCGGAAGACTCGATTATCGAGCATGACCGGTCTTATTGAAGACCGTAATACATTCCCGAGCTTAAACTCAATGGTGGCTTTAGCTTCGGATGAGTTTGGAGCGTTCTCCGGGGAGCTTGGGCCAGGGCTAAAGACTTTCGATCTCAAAAAATCCCTTTCAGCATCAGCAATCGAAACTTATCTGAAATGTCCACACAAATTTTTTGTAACCCGTATTTTAGGTTTCAAGTTTGAAGACGATGATGATGAGGTTGAGACGCTTAGAGCGCTGGACTTTGGAACCTTGGTTCATAAATCATTTGAACTACTTCATAAATTCTGTGTTGATAATCAAATGCTTCCTGATTTCGGTGAACCCTTCTCGGAGGATGCGATTAAGCAGTTTAGAAAGATTTTTAATGAACAGTGTGATGAGGTAATACAACGAGGTCAAGCAGGCTGGATGCCACTTTTTGAGCAGAAACGCAGAAATTTCTTGTTATTGACGGATCTTTATTTCCAATTAGAGCATGAATTCCGCTCAACTGCACCTAAGGAAAAATCCAATAGCCGCAAAATTCCAATGCGAACTGGCTTGACGCTGAGACCTCACTTGGCAGAGTTTAGTTTCGACTCGAAGGGCATTTTGCCTTTAGAGATAACTCTTACTTCGTCGAACGGCACTCCTTCAAAGCTGCTTTTCAAGGGCCAAATGGACAGAGTTGACAAATCTGGCCCAGATTTACACGCCGGTGTGGTCGATTTCAAGACCGGAAGGGCAAGTTCACTCACCAGTTCGAAAAACGAGCTGGTTCAAGACCTTCTATACTCTTATGCGCTCAGAGAGAATTCCGCTGATTTCGCGAATGTGAAGTTTGTTTCTTTTGTTTACTTGACTCTGAATAATCCTAAGGAATCGAGAATTGTTAGATTACGGGGAGCTGACCAGAGACTTTACACGGACGAAGCCAATGGAGGTTACAGCGACCAGGAATTAGCTGCAAAAATTCTTGACGTAAATCAAGACCAGGACAACCAACTCATGTCTGTTCTCAGAAGATTTGTAGATGCAAATGAGGCAGGCATCTTCCCTCCTTTTGCTGAGAGCAAGACCGCTAGTTACTGTGAGGTTTGTGCTAAGTCATTTGGCGAAATCCACGCCAAATCCATTTATAAGAAAGTTCCTAAGCAAATGCGAGTAAACCAGGAGATTGCAAATTGAGCCGAGAGCCGATAGATCAAGATGTTCGCGACCGAATCATCAAACAAACAGGAGAGTCTCACTTTGTAACCGCTGGAGCTGGTGCAGGTAAGTCAACAAGCATAGTTGAGCGGATTATTACACTTATCTGTGGCCCAGATAGTGCAAATCGCATTCGGATGGACCAGCTAGTAGCTGTCACCTTCACCGAAAAAGCAGCTGCCGAACTTAGGCACAAACTTCGCGAAAAATTAGGAAAACACATCTCACAGTTGCAACCTGGCACAGATGAATATAAAGATGCAGTTAGGGGGCTCGCTGAAGTTGACGGAGCAGCTGTCGGGACAATTCACAGTTTCGCGTTGCGATTACTTCGACAATACCCGCTAGAGGCAGGCCTTCCCTTGGGATTCTCAGTAATAGATGCCGGTGAAGCCAAAAAAGCCTTTCGACAAGTTAGCCAGGAAATCCTTACTGAGTTATTTGTCCCAGAGAATGCAGACAAAATTGATCAACTCGCAGAAGCACAGATTGATCTGAAGCAACTGATGAATTTCGTTAATGAAATCGGGCAAAATCATTTCAAACTAAAGGACTGCGATTTCCTAACTCTGGGCCCAGAGCCTGACGAACTAGAACCAATTATCCGAGAATGGGCTCGTTTCGCTCACGTCAAGTTTGGTGAAGCGCTAGAGAAGCGGAAGAAGACCGGACTCATTAATTTTGACGATTTGCTTATTCTCGCTCACGACTTAGTCGCATCGGATTCTCCCACTTCAAATGAGGTTCGCAAAGATCTGGCGAAGAAGTATAGGTTTTACGTCGTAGATGAATTCCAGGACACAGACCCAGTTCAGTGGCAAATGATTCGGAGCTTGGTATGCGATCCAGAGAATCTTGCTAGCGGACCATTACCGGGAAAGCTGGTGGTGGTCGGGGATCCAAAGCAGTCAATTTATAAGTTTAGAGGCGCTGACATCACCAATTTTGAAAAGGTAAAGGTAGAAGCCGCCGAGCTCTGGGGTCAGGACAGCCAGCAGCATCTAATTGCGAATTTTAGATCTCAACCAAAAATTGTGGACTTTGTAGATTCTCTTTATAAAGGACGTCCTCCTGTCCTAGGTACTGAATTTGAATCAATGCACTCAGAAGTAGAAGCCACAGAAGATCAAGGCGTTTTTGTGTTAGACCCAGGGGAATTCGATTATGTCCATCACACAAAACCTGAATACGCCGAATACAAGGAAGTTAGGGAGCCAGCCGAGCGAAGAGCAGTCGCAGCAGTTGTTCAAAGCGTGGTTGGAAAGAAGTACATCACCCCGCATAAGGATGAAGGTGGAGAACGACGATTAGCTAAGTACTCTGACATCGCCTTACTTCTACCGGCTAGGACCAGTTTGGTGGAACAACTCCACTTGTTCGAAGAGCTAAATATTCCTTTTAAGTCAACGGATGGCACTGTTGTTTACTCAAGGCCAGTGATCAGGAGTTTGATTTCGGCACTTAGGGTTATTGCTGGATCGGTTAACGGAAAAGACCTATGGTGGACTCTGAAGTCACCTTTGTTCGGTGCTGAAGACAGAGCGCTTCTGGAATTCTCAAACCAAGGTAATTTTTGGCCCGTTCCTATTTCCACATTTCGTCCAGAGAAAGTTCAGGGCGGAGATTCAATAATCACTAAGGCGCTGGGTCATCTATTGAATTTGTATGAAACAAATCGAACCAGCCAACCTTCCGAACTGCTTGAGCTAATCTACGAAACCACTGAACTACATCAGAGCATTGATCAATTGACTTCGGGTGAATTCGAGCAATCTTGCGTTCGCATGGTTATTCTCCATGCCAAACAGTGGGAGGCATCAGGTGGTTCAGGAATCCTTGACTACATCGATTGGTTGGATCAGATGGAGGAGGAAGAGGTCCGGGAAAACCTTCCTAGCCCTGATGTAAGGCACGTTGATGCCATCACCGTCTCAACAATGCACTCAGCTAAGGGACTTGAATATGAAGTCGTCATTTTAGGTGGCATGAAGCACGGTTTGACAGAGCGACTGCCAATGTGCGCAGTTGGCCCAGAGGGTAATTTTGAGTACCAGTTCTACATCACTTCTGGGGAGAAGCCATCCCGTCCGGAGATCTATTCAAAGGGCTATTACGACCACTGCCTAGAACTAGAGCGAAAACTTGTTGAACAAGAAAATCACAGGCTGCTTTATGTTGCCGCCACCAGAGCAAAGAGTTACCTCTTTTACTCTATTTTTCATCAGGGAACGTCAAACGGCAAATACTTTGGAAACCCTTGGTCTAGCTATGTGAGAGCGCAGGTTTTAGAGTCAGTTGATCTAAATAAAGCTGTGAGCCTAGCCGAAAAGGATCTTAACCACACCCCGGTTAGTTTCTTCCCCATAACGAAGCCGACTATTTCTCTTGAAGACAGTGAAACTTTAGAGCAAATTGCAAGAGCAACGGAGATATCAAAAACTTCAACGATTCACAAGCCGAGCGATGGCGATTCGAAGATTGAGTACTACAGCGAAGCTTTGGAGCAAGCGGCAGCCTATGGAACGGCTTTTCACTCTGTGATGGAAGACATTTCTGCGAGGGGATTCGACGCTGCTTGGCCACGGCTGGAGGAAAAAATCGGTCAGCGAGCTGAGGAATTTAAAGTGTTGGCTCGAAAAGCAGACTTAATCCGTGACATCAGGGTCGCGTTAGCTAGCTCTCTGATTACTCGCGCTAGGGAATCCCGTTGGGTTAAGTCCGAACAAGCTTTGAACGGTTTTATTGGAGAGAATTACACATCAGGAGTTGCCGATCTCTACTTTGAAGACGAAAAACTCGGAGGGCTCGTGGTGGTTGATTATAAAACTAACTCAACCTTACCTCCAGAAGTAATCGAAAAGTATAGAAAACAGCTCAGTGACTATTCCGTATTATTAGAAAACGCCACAGGAATGAAAGTTGTTGAAAGGTTCTTGCTACATGTTCAAGGTGGAGTTGCAAAAGAAGTTCCGGTTTAGTTTTCGAGAATGATTGGAACCATCCAAGGCCGAAGGTAACTTTGGGCTCTTTTATTGTTAAGCAGAACGAGAACCAGCTCCACTCCGGGAGGTTTCTTATCTGGCCAGTCTGTCTCTCCATCAGTGATAACCACTATTATGTTGGGCTTTCGCTTTAGTTCCATCGCTGCATCAAACCCGCTAACGAGGTAGGTACCTCCATCGCTGATTGGTTTGATAGCTTTTACTTGACTGGCATTTTTAACATATTGAACTTCGTGAGCTTGAGTTGAACAGGGTATTACAGCCACAGACCTCGAAGCACCTACAGCTCTAACAATTCCCAGAATTTCCGACAGCGCATCATTTAATTCTTTTTTGCTAATTGATCCGCTTGTATCAAGAATTACGGCTACCTGAGGCGGCAATGGCCCTCTCATGGCAGGCAACCTTGGACTGAAACCTTTTGATTTGAGCGCATTATCTCGTCTAGAAATCCTCATCAAAGTGTAGTCACTACGCCCCATGATGTTCCCCAATGAATTCTTTAAGACAACAGCCAATTGTCGACGCCAAGAAACCTTAGGTTTTAACAATTCATCCATTGCCCTCACAAAGGAACTGCTAGCACGCCTTCCGATGTGTTTGCCGGATCTAACATGTTCCACAACCTGTGCTCTGGCCACAGATTTGGTGGCTTCATCTGCGACTGGGGCTTCCGAGTCCTCTTCATCGAGTTCGTAGTCGCGAGACAGACCTCCAGCGATTGAACCGCAGTCCTGCCAATCAAAAGGAGAACCCCCGAGATCCTCACCCGGTAGTCCCTGTGCTCCTGCGGGGTCACCGGTTTCAGACGGTGCAACTTGGCGAGAAGGGCTAGGTAGGGTAGAACCAGCCTGCCCGTCATCTTGGGGATCTCCCGATCTCTCTGGGGCCCCGCTATCCGATGAATCATCGGTTGTTTGCTGTGCATCTTCTTTGTTTTTGGCCGTACTTTCTTCTTTTTGAGGCCTGCCATTCTTAGAATTTGCAGCACTCCCCTTTTTTGGTGGAGGGGTCATCAGAAGTAATTTGGCATAGTTTGTCTCGGTCGAATCCGCTTGGTCTAGATTTGCTCCAAATGCTGAAAATCGAACTGGTTTGATGTGAGCTGGAAACTGAAAGCCGTCCTCATCCAAAATGTAGTTGATTGCACAATCGCCTGCAACATTCCAAACATGGTGGTCTTTTGGAAGCCCCGATAACTTTTCAAAACGCCTAGCGTGATCCCAAAAGCAGTGCATGGATTCGTGCAGCAATGAGGTAGCGAGCTCCTGCACAGTGCATTTTTCAACGAAGTCCGGTGACCAGTAAAGCCGCCACCCTTTATCGACTCCTAAAGTTTTGAAACTCGGATCATCTACTTTTACGAGCTTCATTGAAAAAAGAACCGGCGAGATGTAAGGCCACTCTTTTGAAGCCCTTGACCGCGCAGCTTGAAGTTTGGTGACTAATTCTTCGGTCATCAACTATTGTTTTTCGACTTCCCTAAATGGTCGCATTAGTCGAGATAACTCTGCGCTTTGTGATTCACCCTGAAGGGCTAATCCTGACCACTGAATTTGTATAGCAACTGCCAAGTCAGGCTGTTTCATCTTAAATAGTCTAAGAATAAACTTTTCAACTTGTCGCCAGCGTTGCGGGCTGTTTTTCTCTGCAATTGCAAACAATACAGAAGAACCAATTACCCAGAGCAGATCTGATCGAGTAGGCAAATCCATATCTGGGTTGTCGATTACATCTTCCGCGTTAGGTAGATCTTGTGTGTTTCGAAATGCTAAGAAGGCATTAGAAGCTGCGACACCGATACACCCAGCGACAAGTAATCGACGGCAGTCTTCGCTTAATTTCAGCGCGGTGACCGCAGCTGATAATTTTGCAGCCATCTCCCAAGACCGTGGTGATGGGAATGCTCCACCTGCGTTACTATTCGGATCAGGCACGACGGTCACAAGCTGCTGGTTGCCTCGAAGAAATCCAGAAACCAAAATCTTTTCGGCGGCCTCACAAGTTTCAAAAACAGACTGGTCTAGAGGCGGCACGTCGTATTCGGGCCAACCCTGGCTAAAGCCTTGGGCCACTATTGAGGCGGGAAGCATCCATTGGAGATGGCAAAACCTGTTAGCAAGCGGTAGCGCGAGATCCCATCCATCTGCGGCCATCTCCGTCGGGTTGGCGGCAGCAATAATTCTGGTCTCTTTGTCTAGCTCCAGCTCACCCACCACCTTCTCCAGGCAAACTCGCAGTAAAGCGGCTTGAACACTAGGCGGTGCTGTACTCACCTCATCGAAGAAAATAATGCCCGCTCGATCTTCTTTATCTAGTCTCTTAGCCCATCCAGGAGCGTAGTACTCCATAGCTTCATCTCGGAGTGCTGGGAGGCCAATAAAGTCTTGGGGTTCACGAATGCTAGCCAGAATTGTTTCAAGCTTCCGTTTTTGAAGATCCGCGAAGTGCTGAATCACTGCTGTCTTTCCTTGTCCAGGCTTACCCCAAAGGATGACAGGCACGTTGGCCGCTAAACAAACTCCCACGGCTCTGTAAGTTTCATCGTAGGTAAATGACTCAAAATCAGTAAGCATTCTCATCCTTAGTTTTAGGTAAGTTTTTCAGTATAAACGTTTAGTGCACAATATTGAAGGATTCCAGACTTTATTTCGATGCCTGTGATGGTTTGAAAATAGGCCAGTTTCGAGCCGCAACCTGAAAGATTAACTTGTCTAGGGTGGGGGTTACCATTATTGCGAATGTGAAAATAGGAGGTCAAATGTACGGCTGGCACACTGATGTGAAAGGCGCACGGAATGCTCGTGAAGCTATGTCGAGAGCAGGTTTTCTTAATTGGGGGGTTAGGAAGGAAAAAATCTTTCTCGCGGGCGAGTCAGAAATCGCAAATCATAAGGCTGTAGTGAGAGACAACCCAAAAACTGCACTCGGTTTAGAAGTACTTACTGTCGCAAGCAATAAATATCGAGTTATTCAAAATGAAGAGTATGCAAATGTGATTGACAGAGTGATATATGAGCTCGACGCGACGTATCAGGATGCCGCTCATTTTAAGGGTGGCGTAACTGTTCTCGAATTAGCTAGAGAAAGCAAGGGGTGGATTAAAAACCGAGAGATTCCAATCTATTCAAAAATCTGTATATGGAATTCTCATGATAGATCAAGATCTTTTCAATTCGAAATTGTATTGATGGATGAAGATAAAAGTACTTACATCTTCTCCAAGAGCTATAGAAGAAAACATCTCTCTAAACCGAAAGATGATCTCCTTTCTACGCTCGAATTCGAGGCTAAAAAACTTGTAATGGAGGTAGACATTGACCTCAATAACTTTATGCTCGCCTCCCAAGAGCTCGGACAATTCGATTTGTCAGTTGCTGACTTCACTGAGCTACTTAAGGAGCTATTCGTCATCACCGATGCTATGAAGCAGCCTGAAAAGGACAAAATACTTAATAAACGTCAAGAGATATCAGACATTTTTCGAAAAGATCCACGGTTAGAAAGATTCAGGGGCACGGCGTGGGCGGGGTACCTAGCTATCACTCACTACCTTGACGATAAGCTTGAGCACTTCTCGAGGGCTTACTCAATATCTCCAGAGTCAAAGAGCACGAAAGGTGCATCTTGGGACGCAATTTGCAAGCGCGCTAAGGTTCGACAGATAGAAGAACCCCGTGGTTGAACGGCCCTAACTCTATAAAATGCAGCTGTTCGCCATCTACGAACACAGAAAATTATTCGTGAAAAGAGCACGCATGGAGTTGCATCGACAGTCCACTTAATGATAAGCTGCTCGACTTACCAAAATTTGGCAGGTTACCAGTAAGGATTAGATGCTCTTTCTCCACCAAGAGAACTTTATAGAAATCGTTCGTGAGCAGCCCTATAAGAATTTGCTCACCGTCATGGCAACAAACCAGGCAGCTCTTCGAGAGTTCATCTTTAGAACTCCTAGCAAGATTATGCCTTTAGTTCACCCAATAAACCGCTGGATGATTCATGTTGGGGATACCAATCTCGGTATTGCAATCTCTCCAGAAGCATTGGATCAGGTAGAGGTGGTTGACCGGCTTACTGGTGAACCAAGCAACTTCCATTTTCAGTATTCATACCTGGATTTAGAAGGAAAAACAGCCATCGGTAAGGGCTACTGCTGGGCCGAGGAGCTAGAGCAGACACTGCAACAAATTGAGGCTACCGAGCCGGATCTCATCGGTGAGATTATTTGCACACCGCTCTTTCGCGTCAACCGTTCACTTATCACACCAAAACGGCCCGAAAACCCAAACAACAATTCAAACGATTCAGAAGACAACCAAGACTAAGGAAAAGGAATATGAGTAGTCAAATTAAGTGCCCAGACTGCGGCAAAACATTCAGCGTAGACGAGAAGGATTACGCAAACATTCTTGATCAGGTGAGAACAAGTGAGTTTCATAATGAACTTGAAAAGCGTTTGGAGGACATCCAGGCCAAGAATGCAACTGACGTTGAGTTAGCGCTTTCAAAGGCAAAACAAGAATCAGAAGCAAAGCTTGCCAAGAAAGAGCAAGAAATTGCCAAACTACAAGGTGAGATTGATGCAAAAGAGACCGAGATCGAGTTAGCTAAAAAAGAAGAGGCTGTAGGGTTCACCGATACCATTCAGAAGAAGGAACTAGAGATTGCAACGCTTCGGGCAGATCTGAAAACTAAGGAAGATTTCGCGAAAGCTGCTATCGAAAAGGTGCAGGCTGAAGCAAAAGCATCGGAGGCGACTCTAAAGGCTGATCTTCAAAATGAGGTCACCAAAAAAGATGCTGAACTGGCAGCTGCTAAATCTGCACGTGAGAATGACAGCAAGCGTTACCAAGAGCAGATTGACTCTCTTAAGGAATTTAAGCAAAAGCTAGGAAGCGCTCTCATTGGTAAGGACCTAGAAGAGCACTGTCTCAACTCGTTCAACAAGGTCCGTGCTTGGGCATTTCCGAACGCGCAATTCTACAAAGACACCAAGGCAGTCAAAAATGAAGCGGATGAAAAAGGAACTAAGGGAGATTTCATCTTCAAAGATTTCGCGGAAGATGGCCTAGCCTTTTTGTCAATCATGTTCGAGATGAAGAACGAAAAAGAGGGTCAGGAAGATGGCGAGAAGAACGAAAAGTTCTTCAAGAAACTAGATGAAGACCGTAGAAAGAAAGGCTGTGAGTTTGCAGTCCTTGTCACTCAACTAGAGCCAACAAACCCGGTTTACAACGATGGCATTGTTGATGTCTCGTATGCGTACGAAAAGATGTATGTGATACGTCCTCAGTTCTTCATTCCCTTGATTACTTTCTTGAGAAATCTAGCTATGAACAACATCAAAACTCTTCGTGAGCTAAATGAGATCAAAAAGGCAAATATTGATTTCTCTAACTTCGAGGTCAACCTAGCCAAGATGCAGGCCACTATTGCCGGTAAAGCGGCAAAGGCAACCAAGTCATTCGAAGACACTTTGAAGGACATCGATGATGCAATCAAAGTCCTCGAGAAAGCTAAGCGTGATCTTGAAGCTGTCGCCAGTTACCTAGGCGCAACCTCGGATGCGGCCAACAAGGTCACAGTTAAGGCGCTAACCAAAGGGAATCCGACCATGGAACAAAAATTCAAGGAATTAGGGAGCTCTTCAACCGAAGACTAACCCCAAATCTTCTGGCCCACAGCGTGGTTGCCCTTTTCTCTCTTTCTGTTGGATGCTGTGGGCCAGAATCCCTTGTTCGAAGGCATACTATAAGTAGGAGTTCCCCGATCGGAGACGAACATTTGCTTGACCTTTACTTGAATACCGCCGTTTGGTTCCGCGCAACGGACGGACGTTGCATGCAGACGCTACCAGGTCAAGAAAACACGGGTGTAACTCTTTCAGAGCTTATGTTTGGAAACGAATCAGATGTTTGGATAATCACAGCTCAGAACCCCGAGAGCTCCGGAACGTTTCTTGGCAAGGAAGGGGAAGAAGTAATGGTGAGACTCGGGCGGGAGCTAGTCCACAATCGGATTTATTTTGAACCCGTCACTTGCGGCTCACCGGATCGGTTACACCTCGAAGAATCATTTGCACTTCAGACAAAAAATCAAGAAGAAGTTGCTGTACTACACGAAATCGCTAGGAAGTACTCTCAAAACGCCGTGTTTAGATTTGCAGGCTCAAGCCAGCAAGTAGTTTCTATCATGGGGAATGATTTCAATGGTGAAGTCAGCTACAAAATTGTGGAATCAAAGGAGGAGTACTGTGGCTAATCAAGTAGGCCTGGCTAGCTTTGAGTGGCTTGAACAGGACCAGGATTACCTAGGCACGCCAATTAGTTCAGATCAGGAACAAGTCGGAAAAGCTCATAAATTTCTGGTGACTACAGAAGACAAACTCCGAATGGTTTTCGCAATCGTTGAGTGGCCTGACGATAAGCCAGATGTAATTGCTATAAAGAGGCTTTCAGGACTAGAAAAGTATGAAAGATTGAGCCAAGCGGGAAGGTTTTCGATTATTACTGGTTTGCCCAATTTCGATACCAGTTGGGCTTGGCAACTTAGGGCCATGAAGTTTGGCCCCGATAGGGACAGACAAACCCTTCGAATGGTCGCTTGGGATGAGCTCGATGTTCTTCTGGAGGGAGAAACTGCGGTTGAAATTTTGAACTCGTATGGAGCTCAGAAATTGTGCTTGCGAAGAGAAGTCGATCCCAATGCTGGCAAGCAGGGGAATCAGTTGATGGTCGTAGGGGAAGCAGGGAACAAAAACTTAGTTGCAGCCACGTTTGTGTTGACCAGAGTGCTTGCCGTAATGAAGGATTTTGGGAAATGAATGATTTCGAAAAGAATCTAATTTCGGCAGACACAATTCCTCAGGTCGCTGGAACACTTTGGTATGTTACAAAAGTTTTTGGGGACGAACTCGGAAATGAGCTAAATCTTCACTATCTTCGACAGAATGATCGTGGCTGGTTCGGCAAACTGAGATCCAAGAGGAGAGCCACCGGGGACTTTAATTACAAAACGCCAGCAGATTTTAGATTTCAAATAAGCGAGTCAGAGGCTGTTGATTCACCTCTCCGTGAATCAATACCTGGATTTACAGAAGAGTGGCTTCAAGAAGCCGTGGGTATTCGAAAAAATCTAAATAAGTACCATCACGGCGACTTCGAAGCAAACATAGACACTTTGGAAATGTTCCTAACACCTATTTCAGTATTGGCCCACTTGTCCGGTCTCAAAGTTTTAGAAATGGTGTCTGGTCAGTTGGAAAGAATAAACAAAATACGTCAGGGTTGGGTATCTCAATCAATTACATCCTTACCAGAACCCCCCGAGGAAGTCAGAGATTTTATAGATGCAGCTGAGAGGAAGCGGCAAAGGATATTTGCTCGGCCTCCCGTTGGTAGCCGTTGGTATGGAGAAGAAGGCAAGAGAGAGATAATTCTCGATCTAAAACTCAGAGACGCGATAGATGCTCACAATGGGAGATCGATTGCACAGGAAATCGGTCCCGGCGGAAAGGAGAAAATTCGAGATTGGATCAGGCATTTTCCTCAGGGGGGACTTCTTAAGGTTTCTGATGATGGCGCAGTGATGGGCTATATCAAGGGGCTAGCCTATCTAGTTGGTTGGTTTGGTGATGAACCTGACGTTGATCCCGATGAAATTCGCGGATATTACCTACCTGTCGATTTTACTTTCACAGGGGATGATGTAATAAACAATCAGACTGGTGAACTTCTATCCGAAGTGGCTCAAGAGGACATAACCGAGCTAATTTCAGTCCTTGAGTCTAAGACCGACCCAAACACTTTGCTTAATGTTACGAACTACGGGGATCTGGTTGTAGATGACGGCACTGATGAAAAACCCACGAAACTTACTAACATTCACGGTGGGATTTGGTTCCAAGACGATAAAAACTAACCCCAGCCAAGAAGGTCTTGTACTTTATTGAATGGGATCGGCTCGCCTTTTTCAGAATCTTGAGAGTGTTGAACGGAATCGTACCAAGTTTGAAGATCAGGCCATAAATGAGAAAGTGCGAGTCTTTCGAGAACAAGCTTGTCGAACTCGTCAGTTACTTTTCGGATGCTTGTCCACCGGATATTCACTGTATTTTTACCTTTTTGGAAGTAAGCAAAAACAGCCTCAAGAGCTGCAGCTCTAACTCGCGCAGCCGACTCCAACAATTCAGCATCTGTTCTTAGATCTTGAAGTATGTGCAGAAGCTCGGTAGCCGTATTTGGTGTGGTGTGCATGTCATTACCAGTGGAGCTCCACCACAAGTATGCGATTTTCGAACCTAAAAGTGCGAACGCGACGTCAGGATCTTCTCCATCTTTCAGTGGAATCTCTTTACAGTCGCCAACACTATTCAAAGAATCGAAGTTTGCTGTGAACTCGTCTGGCTTTCCAGGGAGTACTGGAAACCAATATCTTCCAGTGGGCCTAAGCCAAAGACTATTAGATGATTCGCCTGTATTCCTTTTGTTGGCAGCATTGTTAGCTTGAATTCTAGATGCTAAGGGCACCAAATCCCCTGAGCGAAGAATCCTCCTGTTTTGAATTCCATCAGAATGCTGGTAGTTGATTGTAGAAAATAAATACGTAAGCTGACTTGATGTGAAAAGGTTATGTTTAGTCTGCCAGGTGTCTGAACCCTTAGACACTATTACAATGGCGTTTCGAATGTCTGCGGCAGAAAATAACTTTGCTGGCGCAATACCGTAAGTTGACCACCATGACTCATATCGTCCACTTAGAATCTTCGTTCGCATAGGCTCATATGTTTTTAGTGCGGCCAAATTAAGAGGAGTTATAAAAGCTAGCCTCCCCTCGATTGCTAGCAAGGTTAGCGACCGCTCGAAGCAGATTGTATACAAATCTTCACATTGAAAAGTATCATAATTTTTCATTTCGTCTAATTGAGATGGACTAAATGGCGTATTTCTCGTGAGTCCTATGTATGGCGGATTTGCGACGATTACCTCGAAACCACCTCTGGCGAGTAATGTAGGAAATTCGAGAAACCAATGAAATGGTTTTCTATCATCCAGCCATGAAGCAAGGTTGCTTAAGTCTGCCCCCTTGTATTTGGCAAATAAACGATTTATCTCGTCACGATATGAATTGAGACTGTGCAGAAGCTGGAGTTTTTTTTGAGGGTAGTCTTCTGAATCTTGAGTTGTTGATTCAATAAAGTCCCTGTAGAGTTCCGAGACTATTTCTATTATTTTGTCTACATCTTCAGATAAGTTTCCCAGAGAAATATCGTCCTCCGCGATCCTAAATGCATCTTCCCTATCGTATATTCCTTGATGTAAATTACCACACTTAAGGTTGAAATCTAAATCGGGTAGTGGCTTCAGTTGCTGCACCGACTCTGCACACGCAGCCAAGGCTAAAAATATTCTGAGCTTTGCCGTTTCAATAGCGCCGGGCATGATATCTGTTCCGAATAAGTTATTTAGTGCGATGTGGCGTCTAATTAGGTACTTTTTATTCAGACCGTCTGTATCTCTAACCCCAAACAAATCTTGGCCTTCGAAATGATTGAGTGATAGGTGCTCAAAAAGTGAATCATAAATTTCTTCTAGATGCTCCAAAGCAGCGAATAGAAACGCCCCAGACCCGCAGGCTGGATCCAAAACAGTTATTTCAGAGACCTGAGACCAAAGCTGCTTTAAGTCATCAGGTTTACTAATCATGGAATGCGAGTCTTGAATAAGAGTTAATTGATCAAGATTGTAAGTGACAAGGTCATTTGCCGTTTGCGCTTGTCCAGAACCTAATTTGAGAATTAGTGAGTCAACCCTTTGCCTTCTTGCGAACATCTGGATCCAAGATTCGTCAGGTAGTAACAGCTCATCTTGTGAGGGAAATTTCTCTAGAGCAATCCAATCATCGGGAATTTCACGAAATTCCTCTACGTCCAAGGGGAGGGGTTTCCAACTACCAGTTTCGAAATTGAATCCTTGAAGGTTGTCGGGCTTTATGTAACGAATGGGGTTCTGCTTCAGTAACTCTAGGGGTACAGAGGTTATGGCCAATAATTTTTCTAAGTACCTAGGGATGACTGTCTGTTCAGTCATGTAAGAAGTCACTTCATGCTTTGTATAGTATGCGCCACTTTCCTTCTTACCTGTACTTTCAAAATTTATGTATTGTTCAAAGATATAGCCCATAACTTCGGGGTTGATTTCATTGTCTTTACCAGTGGCTCGAGTATCGAGGTGCCATTCGTACTTATTGAAAAAAGCAAAAATCTCGGAAAATGCTTCATCAGCTATCTGAATATCATGAGCTTGCTCCAAATCTTGCCTCTGAAATATCCCTCCATTGACATACGGGACAATTCCAAGTAGTGCCTTAATTTCAGCATCTATGTTATTTGTATATTTATTACCAAGTGAATCGAATAAAGCTGTAAGCAAATGCTTGTAAAAGTTATAGAAATTATTCTTTCCGTTTAGTTTTCGTACTTCAGACAAACAATTTTCTAAGTAGTTTAAATCCCCATTCAAGAAGCCTTTTTTTTGAAGAAAATAAATAAACATCAGTCTATTGAGCAAAGTGCTTGCGTATGACCCTTGAAGTTTGTAATCCTCGATACCTTCGATGGCTTCAGCTAATTTCGAATGCTGATCAGAAAATTCTTTGTAAAAGTTAGCCGTAATCTTAGTGCTGTCAAATTGCCCGCTAACGCGGTTTCGCACAGCAGCTATTGTGAGGCCCTTTCTAACTTCAATGTCCAGAATTTTTAGACCGGCCAATTTTTGGGCTAGATAAGTAAGAAGAGGACCAGGAGGGTTGTGAGATATTTCCAAAGTTCTAGAGCCGGAGCTTAGCCGTCTAGGCCACACCCAGTCCACGCCGTGGGGGGATTCAACGTACACCAAGCGTTCGGGAAAAGTTTTTGAAAGTCTTTTATCTAGTTCTTGTAACTGAGGTCGAGCTAGTCTTTCAGGCGATTGGACACTAACTAACTTAAATCCAGCAGCCTCTCTTGTGAAGCTCACTGAAACGTTTGTGTCATTCACCTTGAGGGTTCGACTTGGTCCAGAAAAAGTGTTCCAATTCAGTAGCTCGTTGAAAATCCAATCGATACCCTTTGATTCATACTTTTCCTTGATCTGCGCATATAGAGGTGTTTCGTTCATTATTTGAGCCCCATCGATGCTACAAGTGTTATCTCAGTCAATTCTGTTGCTGAGGTATCAAAAAGTTGTTTTTCTTCAAACAAGTTTATAATCTCCCCTAGAGTAATTTCGAGCCCATTCCTCTTATAAGCACGCATTATCTCAGTGAGAGTTTTCTTCGAGCTCTCAAGTATTTGATAGCGAAGCAGATCTGTTTGGATTTCATCAAGGGTAGACAAATTGATTGTTGAGAAGAGACCATCCCTAGATGCCCCATCAGCTGCATCACGTAGTAAGTTGTAAATACGCCCTTTTAGCCCAGTCATCTGATGAATTGCTCTGTTGTTTGCTTGATCGTAGATGTGGTTGTTTACTAAGTTCTGAATTAATTCATACTGAGTGGGTATCATTTCCACGGGCTCAGTGCCGGCCAGACAGCCTGTGAGTTTTAGTCCTTCGAGCTGTGTAAGCGTTTTTGTCTTTTTATCGAGATCTGAAAAAGCTATATGGTCGATTCTGCCAAGTTCCTCAGTGTCAGCAACAGCATGTGCGATTACGCCTGTGTCCCCGCCCTGTTCTTTATTTTTTGTCGAGTGGAGTCCGAACGGTAAGGAGATAATTCGAGCTTTTTCTTCTTCTGTTGCAGAGTCCCAGATGCCAAGCGCATATGACCCGTAGTCCACATCACCCTCGTAATCTCCAAGGTCAGCTTCTCTGTTGAACAGACCTTCCAACTGAAGGTCTATGTCGGTCTCGTCATCTAAGAAACGTTCGCCACCACCGAAGAGCCTTTGGTTTTCAGTCAATCTTGCCCTCAGTTTCCTGACCAGCCTAAGAACGTTCTCCACGTTGTTCTGAGGCATAAAACTGAAGACTTCAATGGTTTTGGCTTTCTGGCCCACTCGGTCAACGCGTCCAGCCCTTTGAATTACTTTAATAATGGTCCAGGGGAGATCCCAGTTAACCACTGCGTCACAATCTTGAAGATTTTGGCCTTCTGAAAGTACATCTGTGGCTAGCAAGACATCGATTTCCTGCTCACCATCCTTTAAGGGACCCAACTTAAGGTTTGCTTCTGGTGCAAAACGGCGGGAGTAATCCGTTGGGTTTGAAGACTGACCCGAGACGGCTTCAATATTTACTCCAGGGCACATGGCTCCTAAGTTCCTAGATAAGTACTCAACTGTGTCTCTGTATTCACTGAAGACCAGGGTCTTTTTGCCAACACGCGAATTTATAAGTTCTGCTAAGGATCTAAGCTTCGTATCTTCGTCTACTTTCCAGTTGCCATGAACATCTACAATGTTCTGAAGCACTTTATTATCCGAGAGTATGTCTTTCAACAATTTTCTGATATCAAAATTCTCAAGACCCGCCCATCTCAAACCCTTTGGGGTTTTTGATTGAATTGCCTCATAAGCAACTCGCGCTCTTTCTAACCACTCGCTATCTGAAATCCCAACGGCCCATGAACCCTCGGACTGGGTAATCTCTTCAACCAGCCCATCACCTAGCTCGTAAGCGTCCTCATCTTCAGTCTGCTCCTCAGAGCTGGAATCATCGACTTCGTAAATAGAGTCCTGTAGGACCCCAACCGGTATGGGCAGGCTGTGGTTTATGGCATAGGCGACCACCCATGCTCTGAGCAGCATTTTTTCGACCGTTATAAAGAAAGCTTTTGGTGAGCTTGCTAATCTCTTGAGAATAGTTGTCCTAATAAAACCTTGAGACGCAATTGAGCGTTTCAGGTCATCGACCAATTGCTGTTGCTGGGCTGACGGTTTTATTCCATCAATCAGGTACCTACCGAGAGCGTATCTCGCATAAGTCATCTCCGCAATCGCATCAAAGTTCTCGATAGATGCCAACTTGTCACCAGGATCGCTTTCACCGCCTAAGTACTCGAGTGGAACTGGTTGTCTTTCCGGAAAACTGAATCGGTCACCATTGCTGTATTCGAAGTAAATTTCCCCCGTACTTTTATCTTCGTTACCGTATCGCTCTTTGATGTACTCTCGTGTTCTCCGCACCATAAATTGACTAATTAGTCTTTGCCAGTCCTCTGTGAAACTGGATTTCCTGAATGCGGCAAGAGAGGTCAAGGGGCCATCAATCTTCGAGCCAAGCTCATATGGGCCATCTGGCAGGCTTTCGATTAACTTTTCTGGGCGAATACCCAAATCAAGGTTCTCAGGTAATTTGATTGCTAATTGGTCAGCGATGTCTGAATGATCCGCATTGAACATCGTGGCTGTAAGGAGAATAACTCTGCTTTCGTTCAGGCTGGCATATTCTCTAATGTGCGCCCAGTCTTTTCGGGTACGGTTTCTCAGGTTATGAGATTCGTCGATAATGATCAGTTTAAAACGTCTCAGCCCGGCCAATTCTTTAGTCATGCTCAAAGGCTTGACTTTTCCATCAATCTCGTAATCGTCAAGAGTCTGCTCCCACATTTCTACCAAGTTTTTGGGACAAAGAACTAGAACAGCTTCATTTCTAAGCGCAGCTAAAGCGGCGGCTATTAAGGTTTTTCCCAATCCAACTACATCCCCGACAACGACTAGTCCCTTGGTTTCAAGAATTCGACTAGCTATCTTTACAGCATCTGTCTGCCAAGGCATGAGTATCTCTGCTAATTCGGCTGGGATGGCCGTGTGTTTACCAACTCGTGCATCGCGTGATAATTCGTACGCCATTTTTAGGTGGACATCTCTTGGGCTTGGTTGTTTCTCAGCCGCCCACGAGTTCTCAAGCAGATCTATCAGCTGATCAGTTATGTCTGCCGTGAACCGGTCGTTCCATTGGTTATCAAACCATGCACTCAGGCGATTGGCTACCTCAGCGTCTGTTTCTAGTAGATTTAGTTCCCCATTAACTTTTAGGCCAGAAGGCGTAAAGTTTGACGAACCCACAACCGCTCGCTTGGAGTCAAAACCGTCAACCGTATGGGTCACGTAAAGTTTTCCGTGCAGAGGTGCACGCGTCGCAACACTAATTTTGAGAAATCCAGATTTCAGGTCTGATAGTAGCTCCCCGAGAGATTTTTTGGATTGGTTGTCGGGAATTCCCCACATTAGCTGCCTAGCAAAACCTTCCAGAAGCTTGTTTTCAATCTGTATTGCCCTCTGAATACTGGGTTCGTCCTGTTCATTCTGGGATCTCACAATTTCGTACTTGAGTTTCGCTTGCTCTTCACCAGTGAGCGCCATTCCGACAAGTAATCTGACTCTGGGACCACCCTCTTCTGATGCCGGGTTGGCCTCCATTTCATGAACTTGGTCGTAGATTTCCCCCCAACCTCTAAGATTGAAATAACCAACGCACGCATCCAAGGCCCTTGAAGAAGGTAAGGTTTGCTGCAATACTTCCGCCAATGACAATTCTTGATTGTCAATAATTCTTGTCACCCAGTACTCCATCAATCGAATCTTCGCCAATATACCCAATCATTGCACAGGAGTGTCGTTCCCAAAAGTTGAAAAAGGCAATCGTTACATTTACAGATTTTTTAGATCGGAGACGGCTAGCTTTCATGGAAATTTCGTGGTCCCCGAGAAGCACGCGCTTCTTAGTAGAAGTGACCTAATTTTGACTTCTTACCAAGCCAACACGGGAGGCGGCTTGGTGCTTTTATCAAACCACTTATCGTTGTGGGAGGCAAGCCCACACCTCTAAACCACCGCTCACAGCTAAATTGAAAAGTCATCGTGCCTGACAATCTTTGCTAGTTCTATGTTGTTATTTGGAAGTTTCCAAAAGTGAAGCCTTCTGGCCTGCGGGGTGTTCTGCTCTACGCTGGCTCTCCAGGCTGTAGCACCGTCCGCTCGACTTCGTGTTGATGCTGAAGGAGACTCTGATTCTCTAAGGGGATGAACGCTGTTCTGCCTAGCATCAGCTTCTCGTCCAGTTACGATATCGACAATTACTCTGACTGCTTTACGTAGTTCGTCCTCAGTGAGATCTTTATCGAAGACAGTTTCGAAGAAGTCTGGTCCGTAGGAAAACGTGCTATGGACAATCGGATACTTCTGCTCACGCTCAGACTGCTTGTAGCGAGAAATCCAGACTCGCCTCAATTCTTCGTTGAACCAATCCTCGGTATTATCCCAGCGGTCTTGTCTTGATCTTGTGGTTGATTTATTCAGGTCTTTAGCAGCCGAGTTTCTTCTCGATTTAGCATTGCTTCTTGAAAGCTCACCAATCTGGGTCTTTAGATTGCTTACCTGACGAAGAGCGGCTCTTTCGCCTTCTATTGCTTGCTTGAGTTGGAGTTTGAGACCGGTTATGGTTGCTTCTAATCCCTTGGCAAAACCCCTCCACTGATCTTCTGTTCGTCCGGTTAGAACTGGGACAGGTTTTGTTGTGGGAGCGTGGTAGTTTCCTGGATGAGGCTTAGGAATCTCAGTTACTAGCTCCTCAACAAGTTCTGATTCTGGTTCGCTTTGAATTATCTCTGGAGTATCTTCTATCTCCTCAGTCTCGATTGGAATGTCACGATCTTCGACTAGCCATGGTAGTCCATCTTCGAATACACTTACTGCTTTAACAGCCACCTCATCGTCTTCGATGTCATTCATCTTTAGACGTGTGCGACCCTGATGATCCCGATATATTCTCATTGCAACGACTTGCCCAGGAGATAAGAAGTCAGTGACCAAATCCAAATCGTTACCAGAGATTTCCGCTAGTTCAAAAGGGAGGTCTATTCCAGGAAAAAGCGTAGCAACTCCTGTTTTTCTCTCTGTGCTCTTTATTAGTACTGGAACAAGATTTCCAAAGCCATAGGTTTCAACTAGAGAAGACAGAGACTCTTCTCGAACATCTGGAAGGAAAAGACGCTCAGTTTCATTCAGTTTTCCAGAGAGTTTTTGGTTAACGCTAAGTGCCCACTCCATCGGGTACCCAGGTGTGCTGAGCTCCTGACGAATAGTAGCAAGAGTTCCATCGTCAAGTTTTACAAAGGCTCTAGCACCAAAAAACCCAGACACTTTTGCGCTCGCGGTCTTGGTCTTGACGTGTAGGTATTTTTCCAAATCTTTTTCATCAGCAAATTTCCAAATGTGGTCAATAAGTATCTGCGTATCGCGACCTTGGAATTTTTCATTGCAGTAGAAGGTTCTTGGGATGTCAACTGCATCTTGCCAGTCGGCTGGGATTACCTTTGCTGCACCATTAAACACAGCAACTTTAGTGCTTAGCTCATTGGCTAGGGCTATCGTCAAATCGCCTGTTGGTATTAGGTAGATGCTAGCTAAATCGCCAGCTTGCCGTTCAAGTTCCTCAAGATCGAATGCTGGGTTCGGATTACCAAAGGGCGATGAAACGATGCAAACGGGTTTCGATCTATCGGTGTTCTTCAATAGCTCCATAAAGCCACGAAGATCCAGTAAGTCATTAATCTTTACTGCGCCCATTATTGGCACCTTTCCACTTTGGATTAAGTATCTATGGAACCGATGACCTAATCCCCATAAAAAGAGGTAGAAAATCGTTGTCCATGTTCCCAATAATGGAATTTAGCTCTTATAGCCCGGGGTTAGTTTCTTTGGTCACCTGGAATTCCCATCATGGAATTGCAGCCCAGGCAGCGGCAGTTTGAACAGCGAATCTCTAGTAATTTTCAAACTAGTATTGCAATTGCGAAGAACTTGACCAGTGGGCATGGGATTCGGGAATAATTCACCTCTGAATAACGTTCTAATAAGTAATCGAAAGGGAAATTATGGCAGAAAAACTAGATACAACATTGACCGGTGCAGCTGGGGAACACCTTGTTCTTTCTAGGCTGCTACAACGAAGTATCCTCGCTGCCCAGGCTCCAGAAGGCGTGCGAAAAGTAGATATTCTCATCAACTTTTTAGATGGAGGAGAGCCAAGCCTCATTCAAGTAAAGACTCGTCAGTATGGCAGCGACGGAGGCTGGCACATGGGAGTGAAGCATGAGAGCATGACTGAAAGTAACCTTTACTATTGCTTCGTTGATTTTGAACCTGCCAATCCAACTGTTCACGTCATTCCTTCACGAGTAGTGGCTAAAGCACTCAAGGTTGATTACCAAGTCTGGCTGGATACCCCAGGTAAAAATGGTAAGAAACACAACCCGACTGAGATGCGACGGCTACGTCCGAAAATGAACGGTCAAAAAGAAGGTTGGATGGACCAGTATCTTGAGCACTGGGAACTTTTGATCAAATAGCAGCGCTATCACTTGCCAAGTGGAAGTAGTTAGCCAAACAATTCTGGAATAGTGCTACTGTGGCCAGCGCGCAAGTTCAATAAATCCCAACTTGCAACATCCTGAATTACTAGCTCTCCAGTGGTATCGGTAACACCAATTCTAAGAACCGGAATGTTTCTAGCTTCACATAGTCCAACAAACTTCACATCGTCTTCTCTACCAACGGAGATGAGCATTCTGCCTTGAGATTCGCTAAATAAGGCAGCAGTTAGATCTACTTGGTCTCTTTCTATTAGCTCTTCTAGCCAGATTCTTGCTCCAACATTGAACCGAAGAGAGCTTTCAACAATTGCTTGAACAAGACCACCATCAGAAAGATCATGTGCTGAGGCGATTAGACCCTGAAGGCTAGCTCCTTGAACTAGTTCTGCTAGAGCTTTTTCGTGAGTTAGGTCTACCATTGGTGGTTTACCACCTAGGTGATCGTGAATGACTTCAGCCCAGGCTGAACCATCTAGTTCATCTCTAGTGGTTCCTAAAAGGTAGATGTTATTACCCTCATCTTGCCAGCCAGATGGAATTCTTCTAGCCACGTTGTCGATGACACCTAGAACACCGACAACTGGTGTTGGGTAGATTGCTGTGTC
>JACCDP010692680.1_pt1 | contig 24674 bp, 13 predicted proteins | sample 7445841 | NCBI WGS metagenome assembly JACCDP01 (sample SAMN15323441, study PRJNA562643) | freshwater metagenome | isolation source: river surface water | place: USA:Blue River Watershed | collected 2017-08-17
GTTGTTGCATTCGTTGTTGCATTTGTTGTTGCATTTGTTGTTGCATTCGTTGTTGCATTTGTTGTTGCATTCGTTGTTGCATTTGTTGTTGCATTTGTTGTTGCATTCGTTGTTGCATTTGTTGTTGCATTTGTTGTTGCATTACTTTTAATTCCACTTTTACGTGAATTTTTCTTAGTTGTTTTTCTGTTTTTTGAACTTTTGTTTGAATTTGTTGCATTTGTTGTAGTTTCTGTCGTTAAATTTCGCAATTCGTCTTCTAAAGCAAGCATTTGTTGATCTTGTATATTTTGTATATTTTTTTTGTATATATCTAAAATAGTATTTTGTAATGTTTCAAGTTTACTTTCTATATAAAATTGTTGAGAAGAAGTACTTGTTGGAAATACAAAAAGTATTGAAGTAAGTATAATTGTTTTCGTTGTGTTTAATCTGCTTTCAATTGATTCTATGTCGTGATTTATTTGAGGTATTATTTTTTCGCATACATTTTTTAAAGTATTGTTATCGTTTATTTCAATATTTGTAGAAAACACTTCATCTTTAAAAAATTGTAATATAGACGATGGATTTTTACTATTATCAGGTAATATGTAATAAAACAAAAGAAAGAAAAAACACATCAAGTTTTGCTGATTAATCTTGTCATCTTCAACAAAATATGTACGAATAAGATATTCATTCTCTGACATAAAATTTTTTACACGTCGTTCTAGTTCATTTTGAGTAAAATTTATTAATATACTAAATAATTTATTAATGTTGTTAATGTCATTGAAAGACCACATAAGAAAATTATTAAATCCAATTAATCTTCCAGTTTTTTGTAATAATTTAAGATCTTGAAAATTTAGTACGTCATTTGATTCGTTGTCAATAAACATAATTGGATTTTTATTGTTAACATTAAAACGTTTTTTGTTGTTTGTAGTGATCAAACCAATTAAACCTGAGTGGTCAAGGTTTTTTTGTAATACAAAAGTTGTTTTAAATTGCAAAACATAATCTTCAAAAAAAGAGAAAGTTTCTTGTATACTTTCACTATTTTCATTAAGTATATTATTCAATTCAACTATGAATTGTGCATGTAATTTATATTTTAATTCATGAAATGCTGAACACATTATTCCAAAAACTGTATCTTCTTCGAAAGATGGATTTTTGAAAATAACAATTTCAGTATCTTTTAACAATGATAAAAACAAAGTTGTCAACTGATATATTATAGAAGAAAATATATTACTTGCTGGAAACATAAAATTCAAAAATTTTTCATCATATATTGTTGAAGTTAATTTAAAACTTTTTCCAAAAAAAATATTTGTAACTAACGCTTGTAAAATATCAAGATTTGATAATGTTTCATTTTTAAAATTTATTTCTAATCTATTCGGAATATCACTCGTTACTAATAAATTATTTTTAACATCACTGGTGTTAATGATAAATTTTTGTATTATATCTGCTGAAGATGTATATATTTCTTGATTTGATATTATAGTTGTATTAAAAAGATTTTTAAATACTTCACTCCCAATTAAATTATCATACTCACTAGAATAAGATATATTTTTAATTCGATATTTATCAATTATAAACGTTTTTTTATTATCTGTCAACCTTTCTACATATAGTGTATTATATATTTCATTTTCATCGTCTTCAAGATAATTTGTTGAAATTGAACTAAGAAAATATGAATAAAATTGTATTAATGAAGAATCTATTCTTTTTTGTTTAAATAATGTAATCAAAAACTCATCAGACAAAAATATTTTACCAAGGATTGATTGTGAAATTTGTGAAACACGTGAAGAATCATTTTTCTTTAATTTTTCTATACCTAAATTTACATGCACGTGGTCACAAAAAATTATTAAATTTTTTAAATTTTCATTAACCGATTGTATAATTGACACATTTGTTGTTGCATTTGTTGTGGCATTTGTTGTGGCATTTGTTGTTGCATTCGTTGTTGCATTTGTTGTTGCATTTGTTGTTTCACCTGTTGTTGCATTTGTTTTAAGTTTCTTTAAAAAATAAGTTATCACTTGTTTAGCATAAAAAACATCGAAGTAATAATTTTGTCCAACGTCTAATATATAAAATTCGTGAGAAATATCCTGTTCTCCGTGGACTTTTAGAATATTTTCTTTAGATAGATTTTTTGATTTCATATCTATTATACAATCTATTATCCAATTTATATTTCTTAACCCAAATTTATCTTCTAATAAACGTGCAAAAATTAATGGAGTCTGACGTTCTTTCAACATACAAAAACATGAAAAAACAATAAATAATAAAAAACGTAACATTGTAATACTTTGTATTTGTGAATCTTCTAATGAAAATATTGTTTTTATTTTGTATTCTTCATATTCAATATATTTACGTTCTAAATCCTCTTCAAAAATAAATGAAGGTTTATTAACTTGTATTTCTGTTAATGTTTCTATTATTTGAGGTTCAAATGTAGCTAATATGTTTGCAAAATTATTTTTTGATCCAAATTTTAATATCGCTTTCTTCCATTTTAAAGCTGCTTTATATTTATTGCATTTTTTTGCTTTTGTGTATTTTTTTATAAATGATTTTCTTGATAATATCATTTTTTTATATTAATATCTTAGATTTTTTTATTGAAAAAAAAAATGTCGCGAAGCTGTATATTGAAACGTGCGACTTTCCAGGAAAATTTATGGCCGAGAATATTTTTTTAGAAAAAATATTTAATCAATTAATTCATTTAAATTCATTCAATTAATCAAAAGTAAGTTCATATTAACACATAATAACACATATTAACACATAATAACACATAATAACACATAATAACATAGTATGATCTCATATATATTAATTTTTTATATATTTTTTACAAAAATAGATGGTTGCTACATTACGCGGAGAGTCAAGATATCATTTACGTGCTCAAAAGCACAGATTTGTAAGACATGGTGTTGTTGGTGTTAAGGTTCGACGTCAACAACGTCGTCGTGTTGTTCTACGTGTTGTTATTATTCCTGAAGTTGTTCCTGAAGTTGTTCCTGAAGTTGTTCCTGAAGTTGTTCCTGTTGTGCAAGAACAAGAAGTTATTCCTGAAGTTCAACAACAAGTTCAACAAAATCCGATTGTATTAACACCACTTCAACAAATATTACATGAATATGAAAATGCATTTGAACGTATGGCTGAAGGAATCAATGCACATGAACTTAGATTTGGACGTCGACAAGAAGTTGTTCCTGTTGTGCAGCAAGTTCAACAACAAGTTCTAGTAATCCCTGCAGTTCCTGCTGAAGTAATCCCGGAGGTGCAAGCAATAGAACAACAAATTGCTGCATTACCTGTTGCTGGTCCTAGAGTATCGAGATATGACGTATCTCTTATGTATCTTTTAACTAAACCAACTGCATTACATGGGCAGATGATGTATGCATTTGAAGGTTATACCGCTATTGAGTTATATGAGATTGGCAGACAACTTGCTGTTGAGTATAATCAACAAAATTTAAACTCACCACTTGGATTCCTTATGGGAAAATACGAAGACCAGTTACAATATCATTGTTTCAATAACTGTTCAGTAATTGTACATTACTTCAAGAGATTTGTTCATTAATTGTGTTGTGTTTGTTATTTTGTTGTATTGATGTGTTTTTTAAAAGTTAATTAAATATTATTTATTTTTTTTATTGTTAACTACATAGCAGAATCATATGAATCATCATCGTCATCACCATCGACATATACATATTCATCATTTGTTGACGTCATTAATGCATAACTTAATGTGTTTTGAATACGAGGATGTGTGCTACGCATATGATACATCAATGGATTTATATACGTGTCCATTTTTGTATGATCAAATATTTGCATATTAAAATTTTCAATAAATAAACAACGATACATCAAATAAGTTGCAAATGCTTGATACGATGGTATAAAATGATTATTACTACCATTTTTTTCATAATATTCATAAGTTTCACGTAATGATTCTAATGAATAATTTTTATAATATTTAATTGCATTTACAAATGAATGAACGTCATTATTATATTCATTTATAATGTGAAAAAACTCATCCATAATTTCAGTTGAAATTTTTAATTTAACGATTGAATTGAAAATCGATGAATCTTCAATTAATTTCAATAATAATGACAACGTAGTTGTATATTGATCACGACACATCCATCTACTTATTTCATACAATGGTTCAAGTATTAAACATTCAATTCCATGTATTTTATTTAAATTTGGTATTTTAGTAACATTATATACTTTCAATGTCTTAAGATTTAGATATACATCTTGATTATTCGTATTAAATAATTTATCAATACGTGCGTCATCAATATGTAATAGAGGATCAGATAATACAAGATCTTCAAGATTCTTATATTTTTCAATTATACTGAAAATACATGGAAGATTTGCACATGATACTGACAATGAACGTATTTTTTTAGGAAGGATGTTAAATAATTCAATATTACAACAATCATCAAAGATATTTAAATATAAGTCTTGTACATTTACCATTAATAAAAGTAATTGTATGTGTTCATAATTGTCGATTTTGTTATGAATATGTACATTTAAATTAGTAACTAATTCAAAATTGTTTAATTCTAAATCTTCAATTTGTGAATACGTTTTCCATACTCCACGTGAATCAACATGTTCACCACTATAAAAATGTAAGTTTAAAAATGTTTTATATTTTGAAGGTTCATGTCTTATTGAGGTTTTAAAATATATTTGTCCATTTTTATATAAAAAATCAACAATATGACCAACAGGCATTTTTTTTAATATGTACATAAATTATGTTCTACAAATGAAATTCTCATGATGTCTTAAAAATGTACGTACATGATCTACATCTTCTTGTGGAAATTGTAAATCAACTTGGAAATACTCTTGAACTTCATCATGATTCAACATAACATACAAACGTCCAATATGTATTGCTAATAAATCAATAAGTGGATTGATGTCGAATAATAATGCTACATCAAACAACATTTTAATTTTTGATAATGGTATTTGACGTAGATACTCTACGTACCATTCAGATATTAATGTATTCATAGGAACTGAATACATAACAGGTAATTGAATTTTATTCATAGGTTCAACGAGATAATGATCAAGGAATGACATGATGTAACAAATGACATCTTCACCGTAAAGTAATGTAAATTCTTCATCATTACCTACATTTAATAATACTTGTGACAACTTAGCAGCATCACGTGATACATAAAATTCAGATGAGTCACCTACGATTTTGATGGACATTTTTTAAGAATAAGGTGTTGAAATATTCATAGTACAACCGTTATTTGTAGCAACTCTTGATTTTGATGAATAATCTTTAATAAAATTAGTAGATGGACATGGTAATAATAAAACATCTTCTGGATATGTAATAGGTTCACTGTCATAAACAAATGGTGGATATAAACCAACACCTTTAACAATACGTATAGATGTCATTTTACCAATAAATGAACTTCCTGCATTCGGTGTTGATTCATTACCAATACAAAAAACTGTAGATGCATCATTAATGTCAGTTGAATTTACAACTGTACTACCAAATTGATTACCACCAACAGTAACACGTAAATTATTATTTTGACGTGATATACTGAAAAATTTCCATAATGATACATCATAATCAGGTATTATTGTATTAAAAATAATACTACCATTTATAATAACTTGTAAATTTTTAGTATCTGTAATTTGAATAGCAAATTTATTACCATAAGAAAACAAACGTTGTGTACCAGTTAATGAATTTTGATAACTAAACCATTCAATTGTAAAATCACCTGTACCAAATTGAAAATCAACTGAATTTGTATATGTAATGTAACAATTTGTATTTAATGTAATACATGCACGTTTTGCTTGATCAGATACATATATAGAACCATGTGTTGTTACAAATTTATCTAATGTTGGTGAATAAGTAATACCTTTCATTGTATAATCATAAAATTCATCTGTTGTATGTGATGCTATAATAGACCATTGTGTACAATTTTGTGATACAGCAACACCATTATAACCTGATACATACCATGCATTTACTTCTGATGAATATACAATAGATCTTGGATATTCAATTATTGGTAATACACCTGCTTCTAACCATGTTGTACCACCATTTGGTGATAAATAAATTTTTCTATTAAAAACACCAATTGTTACAATAACATTACCATTTGATGCAGATGCATAATATATATCTGCATCATATAATGCATTATTAACAGATGTCCATGAAATACCATCTGATGAATATAATATAGTACCACCAGATTCTCTTGGAAATATAAAGAATTTATTAATACTATTACCAACCCATATAATTGATGCAGGATCAATAGATGTTGGTGTATTTAACCATGATACTGTATCATCTGATGAATAATATACAAAACCATTTAATGCAGGAACAACCCATCTGGATAATAATGGTGAATATGCTAAACCATTTTTACCTGTTGTTAATGATGTAACACTTGTCCATGTTATACCATCTGTAGATGTAGCATGTGAAAATATATTACCACCAGAATCATCACCAGATGTTAATACTCTTGAACCACCAGCAATAACACGTAAATATGTATTACCACCTTCTGTAAATGGAGCAGTACGCCTTGTCCATGTTGTACCATTAGGTGATGTCATAATACCATCATTACTTGATGAAAATTGTGCTACTGCAATAAATAATGACAATTCACTACTCCATGTGACATCATGAAAATATGTAGCAACACCTGATGGTATTGTAGTAGTTGTAAATGTACGATATCTACTTTTACTACCTACAATAACAGGAACAGTATATGTAAATACTTCATGTAATATAATATCATTTATTATTACATCAACAATACCTTCAGTACCAACAGGTGTTCTACATTGTAATTGTGTTGATGATAAAAGTGTAACATCTGTAGCAAGATTACCACCAATTGTAATAATTTCATCACCTGTAAAATTTGTACCAGATATAATCATTAATGTATTACCATTTGTAGAACCAGATGCAGGAAATATACCTGTAACAGTACGTAAATTATCATCAATAATTTCAGGAAATCTTGTAAAATAATAACGATCCCCATCAATTTCAAATAATAAACGTCCACCAAATGTTATTTTTGGTATATTAAATGTTGAATTAATTAAATTATATACTTTAAATGGTAATGTATATGCTGTACATTCGATTGTTGTATTACAAACAATTTTTATTTGATCATTTTTTTGTAAATATACATCTGTATTAAAACCATATGATGAACGTAAGACGTATTGATTATTTAATTTTAAAAATATAACATTTCGATTTGTTGTACATACTTCAAATTTATATAAACCTTTCACAGGAGCTGTAAAAATACCTGTTGTAATATTATAAGAATCACATGATTCATTAATATCAACTGCATTTAATTTTATATCACCAGTAAATGATGAAATACCATTTGTTGTACCATATGCTTTAAAATAACATGTATCTAATAAAGTTGATTTAAAATTACCAATTCTTGCAACAGGAATTACATTTTTACCATCATTAATTCCTACTGGTTTAACAAGTGAATAACGTGTTGGAGTTGACATTTTTGTTTTTTATTTTAACAATATATAAATTATTTTTTTAATAAACGTCTTGAACGTTTTGATTGATGACGTTCATCATCAGTATCATATAAACCATCATCACTACTATACTCTTCATCAGAATCAATTAAACGTCCATCTTTTCTTTTATTCCATCCAGTAGTTTTCTTTCTTGTTACATTTGTTCTTGGTGATGATTTTTTTGACGACCCCTTTTTTGCATTTGTTTTTGGCGTTGATGATCTTGATGAAACAGATGATGGTGAAGGTGTAGGTGTTTTCTTTTTTGGACTTGGTAATTTTGGTTCCGCTATTTCAACAGTAAATACTTTACCACCGTTGTTATTATTACAATGTAATGATGAATAAAAATTTAATCTTGAACCATATACTGCAGGTAATGTACCTGATTCAACTAAATTAAATACTTGTGAAACATTTAAATTTTTTATAATACGTATTATGTCGTGTATTTTTATAAAATACTCAACTGCATCAATACCTTTTGTACTATAATATAAATTAGTGTCTCGTGTATCGTATCTTCTATCTTCTGTACATTTGTTAAATAAATATTGTGTAAATGTGTTCCTTATTGTATCTTTTGATGTAAATATAGGATGATCTTTATAAATCATAACAATGTTATTTTTATTTTCTTTTATATATTCTTCAATTGTATATTCATCAAGTGTTATTACGTCATAATGTTTTATTAATGGATTGTACTTTTTAGTACCTATTGGAAGATTATGTGGAACATTTGAATTTATTAAATGATCAAATAAATAATGATTTTTATTATTTGCATTTCCGTAAGTTGTTAAATTTAATGTATAAGAAGGTAATATATTCATTACATTGTTGTTATTATTATTATTGTGGTGATGATGATGATGATGATTATTATTATTATTATTATTATTATTATTATAAACTCCAGCTAAAATGTTGTCTATTCTTGCTAAAAGTCCTTGAATATCATCTCTTATAGCACGTACAGATCTACGTCTTCTCCTTGCAGGAGGATTAATAGAATTTCTTCTTCGTGGCATGTTAATTAATTTTATTTAATTATTATAAATATATATTTTTTTCATCAGAATCATACATCTTAATAATATGGTGATGCAGAATCTGCAGTACAACCTGTATTTGATATAATTTTTGGTGTTCCTGAATAATCTAATATGAAATTTGTAGATGGAGCAGGAAGTAATAATTTTGTATAACTATTTGTTGTTTCAGCAATGATATCTTCTGTTGGTTTTGAAAATGTTGTTGTATACAATGCAGTACCTTTGAGTACGTGAAAATTTGTTATTTTACCTAAAAATGAACTTCCGGATACTGGTGTTGATGCATTACCAATACAAAATACTGTTGATGCATTACCTACATTTGTTGAATTTGTCACAGTTGTACCTAATTGTGTTCCGTCGTAAAACACACGTAAACTTGTACCTTGACGTGTGATTGCAATATGTCTCCATTGTGATTCATAATAATTCGTTAAACTCTGTGTATAAACCGTTACATTATTCAAAATAACTTCAAATGCACCTGCACTTGTTATTTGTCCTGCTATTTGTGTACCATATGAAAATACACGTTGTGTTCCTGATATTGTTGTTTGATATTGATACCATTCAATTGTAAAATCACCTGTACCAAATTGGAAATCTGCTGAATTTGCACATGTTAAATAATTATTATTACCAAATAATATAGACCCTTTTAATGCACCGTCAGATTTATACATTGACGCTTGTGCTGTTACAAAAACATCTAAAGATGGTGAATATGCAATACCTTTTGATGTAAAATCAGGATTTGTATCTGTTGTATATGTTGCAATACGACTCCAACGAATACCATTCGCTGATATAGCAACACCTGTTGATCCTGATAAAAACCAACATTGTAAATTCCCGTTCCATATTAATGAACGTTTATCACCAACAAGTGAACAAGTACCAATTAATGACCATGTTGTACCATTTGTTGATTCGTATGTTTGTCCAGTATTTGCAATTATTAATATTTTTTGAAGATCACTTGAATATGCAGCTGCATAATAAAATAATGTTGTATTCAAACCAGGGGTTACTGTTGTCCATGTTGAACCATTCGATGAATATAATATATTACCATTTTCACGTGGAAATAAAAAGAATTTATTAAATGGTGTTCCTGCCCATATACATCCTAATGGATATACTGTGACATTTGTCGAGCTCCATGTAGAACCGTCGTTTGTCGAGTACCATATCTTATTTAATTGTGGTACGACCCATACGTTTAATGTATCTGAATATGCTAATGAATGAATACCTTGTATACCTGTTACATTCGTCCATGTTGTACCATTTGTAGACGTAGCATTTTCATTTGCATTATTACCAGATGTTAAAAATCTTGTAGAATTCGCAACAATACGTAAATATGAATTATTACCTTCTGTAAATGGTGATGTACGTCTTGTCCATGTTGTACCATTTGGTGATGTTATAATACCATCTGTACCACTTGAGAATTGTGCTACTGCTGCAAATAAACCTAATGTTGCATTATACGTAACATCATGGAAATACGTTGCTGATCCTGCTGGTACTGTTTGTGAAGTAAATGTACGATATCTGCTTTTATTAAATGCAGGTGTTAAATATGTAAATGCTGACGTTAATGTTACACTTCCATTTAATACTACATTCTTTGCACCTGTTGTTCCTGATGGTGTATTACATGTTATTTTTGTAGAACTTACGACAGTTACACTTGTTGCTGCATTACCATCAATTGTTAACGTATCACCTGCTTGAAAACCTGTACCAATTACTGTTAATACAGTACCACCTGTTGTAAAACCAGATGTTGGTGATACTAATGTTAATGATGGACCACTTGTAAATGAAAATATACCTGTTGCTGACGTTCCTGTACCTTGTGGTGTTATAACACTTATTGTTAAATTACTACCTGTTCCTGCAGATGTTACTGCTGTTATTTGTGTGGATGAATCTACTGTAAAACTTGCAACACTTGTTGTATCAATCTTTACATCTGTTGCATTATTAAAATTCGTACCCACGATAGTAATCGTGTCACCACCTGCTGCTGCTCCTGATGTAGGACTTACACTTGTTACTGTTGGTGTATTGTAATATGTAAATAATCCACTACCAGATGTTACATTTCCTTGTGGTGTCTCAACAGTTATTGTTTGTGCTGATCCTGTTGAACCTGCGGGTGTTACTGCTGTTATTTGTGTAGCAGAATCTACTGTATACGATGTAACACTTGTTGTTCCAATTTTTACAGCGGTTGCATTGGTGAAATTCGTACCTGTTATTACAATCGAATCACCACCTGCTACATTTCCTGATATTGGTGACACTATTGTAATCGTAGGTGCATTAAGATAAGTAAATAAACCACTACCGGATGTAACATTGCCTTGTGGTGTTTCTACAGTGATTGTTTGTGCTGATCCTACGGATCCTGATGGTGTTACTGCTGTTATTTGTGTTGCTGAATCGACAGTATATGACGCCACGTTTGTTGTTCCAATTTTAACAGCAGTTGCGTTTGTGAAATTTGTACCAACGATTGTAATAGTATTACCACCAGCAGTTGCACCTGTATTAGGAGACACTGTGGAAACCGTAGGAGAATTAAGATAACTAAATAATGAAGCACCAGATGTAACATTACCTTGTGGTGTTTCTACAGTTATTGTCTTTGCACCTACTGTTCCAGCAGGTGTTACCGCTGTTATTTGTGTGGATGAATCAACGGTGTATGATGTAACATTCGTTGTTCCAATTTGTACAGCGGTTGCATTTGTAAAATTTGTACCTGTTATGACGACACTGTTACCACCAGCAGTTGCTCCTGTATTTGGCGACACTGTTGTTATTGTAGGAGTATTAAGATAACTAAACAATCCTGACCCAGATGTAACATTTCCCTGTGGTGTTTCTACAGTTATTGTTTGTGCAGATCCTACGGATCCTGATGGTGTAACAGCTGTTATTTGTGTTGACGAATCAACAGTATATGACGCGACGTTTGTTGTTCCTATTTTAACAACGCTTGCATTTGTGAAATTCGTACCTATTATGACAACACTGTTACCACCAGCAGTTGCACCTGTATTTGGTGTAACTGTAGATATTGTTGGTGCATTCAGATAACTAAACAATCCTGATCCAGATGTAACATTTCCTTGTGGTGTTTCTACGGTAATCGTCTGCGCAGATCCTACGGATCCTGATGGTGTTACTGCTGTTATTTGAGTGGATGAATTTACAATAAAACTTGCAACGTTTGTTGTTCCGATTTTAACAGCTGTTGCATTATTAAAATTCGTACCAACAATAGTAATCGTATTACCACCAACAGTCGCGCCTGTATTTGGTGTAACTGTAGAAACCGTAGGAGCATTTAAATAAGTAAATAAACCACTACCAGATGTCACGTTACCTTGTGGTGTTTCTACGGTAATCGTTTGTGCAGATCCTGTAGATCCTGATGGTGTTACTGCTGTAATTTGAGTTGAAGAATCAACAGTGTATGACGCCACGTTTGTTGTTCCTATTTTAACAGCGGTTGCATTTGTAAAATTTGTACCTGTTATTACGACACTGTTACCACCAACTGTTGTACCTGTATTTGGTGATACAGACGATACAGTAGGAGCATTCAGATAACTAAATAATCCTGTTCCAGATGTCACATTACCTTGTGGTGTTTCGACAGTTATTGTTTGTGCTGAACCAACAGATCCTGATGGTGTTACTGCTGTAATTTGAGTTGAAGAATCAATAGTATAACTTGTTACATTTGTTGTTCCAATTTTTACAACAGTTGCATTATTGAAGTTCGTACCAACGATTGTAATAGTGTTACCACCAGCAGTTGCACCTGTATTAGGAGATACAGACGATACCGTAGGAGCATTAAGATATGTAAATAATCCTGTACCTGTGTATGTACCTTGTGTTGTAACAATTACGATATCATATGGTGTATTTACTGAAACACCTGCTGGTACAACTGCTGTTATTTGTGAAGCTGTATTAACTGTATAAGATGTAACAGCAATACCACCAATTGTTACACTTGATGTATTTGTAAATGCAACACCCGTAATTGTAATCGTAACACCACCAGCTAACAAACATGTATTTGGAGATACAGATGAAATTGTAGGTGATGGTAAATATGTAAATACACCACTTAATGTTCCAGTACCAGCAGGTGTTGTTACAGTAATAGGAACTGCAGTATTTGTATAAATACTTGATGGTATAACAGCTGTTATTTGTGTAGTTGAATTCACAATGTAACTTGTTGCATTTACACCGTCAATTTGTACAGATGTTGTACCTAAGAAAAAACTACCATTTAATACAATACTGCTACCACCAGATACATTACGTGTTGTTGGCGTAACAGTTGAAATAATAGGTGTAGGTTGTGTATATGTAAAAATACCAACAGCTGTAAAACTTCCAAATGTATTTGTAACAATGACATCAACAGGTAAACCTGTAAATGCAGATGCAACAGGAATTGTTACTGTAAGTTGAATATTCGAATCGATTACGAAACTTGCTGAATTTCCATCAACAGTAATTGATGTTGTTGTTAAAAAATTTGTACCATTTAATATTAATAAAGTACCACCTGCTGTTGATCCAGATGATGGTGTTGAAAATGTAACAACTGGTGTTAATACACTAAAAAATGTATATGAATTTGGTAATGTTACTGTACCGAATGTAGCAACAACGTCAATATTACCTAAAGTATCAGCAACATTAATAGCAACAGGTGTAACAACTGTAATTTGTGTTGGACTATTAACGACAAATGATGCAACTTCTAAACCACACATGACTACATTCGATACTAAATAAAAATTTGTACCTGTAAGAATAACAGTGTCACCACCAATCATATTTGATGTAGATATACTTGTCGTGCTTAATGTTGGTGGATCATATGTATATGTAAATGCATTCGTACGTGTTACATTACCAAATGGTGAATTTAGTATAATGTCAAGTGAAGTTCCTGTATATACACCTGCACCAGAAACACATGTAAGACGTGTTGATGACACAATTACAAAACTTGTAACAGGAAATGTACCAATTGTAACACCTGTTACATTATCTAAATTTGTACCATATATTTCAAATGTAGTTCCACCAATAACATTACCTGCATTAACGGAAACAGATGTAATTGTAGGATATGGAATATTATTAGGAGCAGAATATGTAAATGCTGATATATACGTTGTTGTTCCATATAATGTTGTTATTACGAGATCTAATGAAATTCCTGTATACGTTCCTGCATTTGTTGTAAATGTAATTTGTGTTTCAGAATCAACATTGTATGTCACAGGAATACCACCAAGTGTAACATTTGTAACATTAAGGAAGTATGCACCCGCGATAATACATACGTCTCCTCCATCAATACTTCCGGAATTTATAGATAAACCAAGAATAAATGGATCAGGAAATACATATGTATATGCATTTGGAAGTGTTACGATGTTATTAAAATAATCAATGACTTGTACAGAACCAGGAATTCCTGTAAATGCATCTTTCTTTTTTGCAGTAGTACATTGTATTGTTGTAGAATTAATGATTTCAAATTGATAAACATCCGTACCATCAAAAATCACACGACTTATGAAGAAAAATGCACCACCTGTAATTGTAACAATTGTATTACCTAATAAACTACCAGAATTTACATCGATTGACGTAATTCCAAAAACTTGTACTTGTGGGTCGTATGTAATACTTACACTGAATGCAAGTGCATTGTATACATCATAAAAATCTAATGTTTTTAATGTCGAAGCGTCATTATCTGGACATACTGGAATTGTAACAGTAAGTTGTGTTGATGAATTTACAACAAATGTACAATTCGTAGATTGAATACGTACATGTGATACTTGATCTAATGATACACCTGTAATAATTGTTGTAACACTTCCTTCGAATGGAAAATTTGTAGATGAAGCACTACTAAATGTAATAGATGGAGGAACGTATGTACCATTTGAATCTGTTGGTGTAAATGAATCATTTAAACCATCTAATTCATCATAAGCAATAGGGACAATGTCAGTATAATAAACAGCTAATTTATTTTGTGTTGGATCCTCTGGAATAGAAGCTAAACCTTCAAACGTTTGATTTGCAACAAATACAGGATCTTCATTTGCAGGTTCTGTAAATGTATTCGGAGGATTTGAATCGAGAGGATTTGTTGGAACATTGATTGTTGTTTCAGTGTCCGACATTTTTATTTTTTTTTTATTTAAATAGAATGTAAAAAAAGAAAGATAAATAAAAAAATTCAAAAATGTCTGGAACATCTTTTAGAACTGTTGCAGAAGTTACATTAATACTTTTTGAAGAATCTGTTGAATTCTTTGTTTCACGTTCAATTCCAACTGGTAATATTGTACATTTATTCGCTACTGATTCCAGTGTTGCTTCTACTGATACTAATAATGCACAAACATGGAAATTATCAAAAGTTTATAATGCACCAACATTACAACCTGATGTTGTTTATGTAAGAGTTACTTGTAGTAATGGTACTGTACCAACACCACCATTTTTTACTATTGCATATACATATTACGTTACTGTTATTGATGCACGTTTTAATATACCATCAAAAGAATTAGTATTATTAACAAATGCATTTGATTCAATGACACCACGTACTATGGAATATTTATATAATTTACCTGAAGGTGTTGGTGTTGTTAGTGTTGTTCCTTCAACAGTTCCTGATCCAAATCCTGTTTCTGATTTTACACCAGAAGGTTCTACCGAACCATTAGGATTAACAAATTATGGTTCACCAACTGTTACTATGATACCTAATGGTCCTAGTAATTATACATTACGTATTTTACAAAATTTTGGTGAACCAGGTACAAATACAATTGCTGTATCAATACTTTTTAATAGATTTAATGCATATCGTACATACATCTTTACATATACTGTATTACAAATTGGTGAATTACGTATTGATGGTTTTGCTGCTGCTCCTTTCTTAATTGATGCTTTGTCATATGATCAAGTTTATGCAACAAATATAGCACCACGTTATATTCATAATGAAGTTCTTACAAATCCTGTATTAGTATTAAATACTGATACAACAATACATTCTGCACTTGGTAATGATACAAGTATTCTTCCATCAAATACATATTACAATGTTACTGTATCTGATGTTGTTGATACATTAGTTGGAACAATGGGTAATTTTCCATTAGTTAAATGTAGACGTCAAAATGATTTTGTTATATTTGAATTAGATAATCGGTCATCTGTTGCACAATATGAATTAGCAATATTACGTAATATTTCATTTGATAATGGTAATAAAGTAAGATCAGATGTACTTATTAATAAATTATTTGGATTCGTAAATGATTCATTATACAGTTCATTAAATAGTATAACAAATTTACAAACGATACAAAGTGATCGTGCATTTATACGTGTTGTTCCTCCTATTATTTCATTAGAATTAGAAACAACTGTAAATCAACAAGAAGGTATGATACGTCAATCTGAATCTGTAAGATTATTTAATTTCTTAATGGTTGATGAAACATCTGGTTACAAGAAATTTGAAAATTCACAACAATATCCCGAACGTATTCTTCCTATGTCATTCACAAAAACAAAAATATTAAAATTCCATTTCTTATATAATCGTATGGCTGAAGTACAAAATATTGATACAAATGGTATTCCTGTACAATTCTTAGAACCTTATTACGTTACATTACGTTTCCAATTCAGAACTACAAATACTAATACAAATCAAAATGGTAATAATACAAGTGCTTCACAACACCCATCAAGTCAACATGAAGGTATTATTGAATCATTTATTACTTTAACTGGTACATCAAGTGATCCTGAAATTATTTTAGATACACCTATTATGGGTATACAATTGGTTGAAATGGTAGATGCACGTTTACCAAAACAAGCAGAAGCAGTAGCAACATCAAATGGAAGACGTACAATTCTTGGTTACGTAGTTGATAAAGCTTTAATGTAATTGCGTTAGCTAATGTATTAATTTTATGTATTTATAAGTTTGTAAAAAAAATAAAAAAAAATGTCAAATCAATTTACTTTTTATCTCTTAAATGACAATGACAATACACATTTAATTCATGACGTAACACATGAACAACAGTTATACGTCGTGAATACGCTTATTGAAACTTTAAAAAAAATTAAAAAAGATGGATTATATCCATTACGTTTTACATGGTTAGCAGTACGTTTTGGTGATTTACGTAATAAAGAATCGCGTGAATATAAAACATTAGATGTACCACAAAAAAAACAAGTATATGATTACATTACAACTGTTTTACAAATACGCCTTCCACCTTTTGATGAAACACGTAAAGATACAAATGAACATTTATGGAATTTTTATAAAGCACATAGAAGTGAAATATACAGAATATCACCTGTTGATGATCGTTATGAACAATATGATTTAAATATTGCATGGGAAGAATATGAAACTCTATTAGCAGAACTTGATGAAGCATTAAAATCATGCGAACAACAACTTGAAGAATTTTTCGTTGAACGTAGTATCTGGATTTCACAACACGAAGTGAATGAAATTGAAAAAGCAATATCAACAAATTTTACATATAACGTCATGTCTGGAAGATATAAATTTGATAAAATATTAAAATATCATAGTCAACGTCTTGAAATTAAAACAAATTATCAAAAATGGAAAACTCTTGTGATACAATATGGTCCCGCATGGTTATTTGCAATTGCAAGAAGATGTAAAAAAAAAAGAAATGAAACAAAATTAATTGGTATACTTACACATTACAACGAATTGTACAAAACATGGAAAACATATACACGCGATTCGCATAAATTGAAAGAATTACAAGATAAACATAAGGATTTATATGATTACATTGTTGTTCACAATATTTTATAAAATATTACATTGCGATTTGTTTGTTTTTTGTTGTTGTTGACCAAGATTTGATTTTGTATATTTTTTAGTTTCAACAGGTTGTTCTTCTGGAAGTACAACACGTTCAATTGTATATTCAGGATCTTTCAGAATTTTTAATATTTCCACTGGATCTGTAATGACATCTTCGATTACGTCTGTAATAACTTCTTCAATTTTTTTTTCAATTACATCTTCAATGACATCAGGAAGTTTATCTGGAACAATAATGTCAACAACTTCATGAATGACATCTTGTGTTTTAATTTCAATTACATCTGTGATAACGTCTGTGATAACGTCTTCAATCTTATCTTCAATTACATCTTCGATGACATCAGGAAGTTTATCTGGAACAATAATGTCAACAACTTCATGAATGACATATTGTGTTTTAATTTCAATTACATCTTCGATGACATCTGGAACAATAACATCAACAATGTCGACAACTCCATGAATGACATCTTGTGTTTCTATTTCTGAAATTAATTCTTGGTTTTTCAAAGTTACATCTTCTTCAACAGGAGCATCTATGAATTCATCATCATTATCTGAATCATATTCATTCGAAGTTTCAAGAGACGTTTCTTGTCTTTTGAAATTTCCAGATTGTAATAAAAATTCTTCATTTTGTATAGATTCTGTTGGATCTATTATTTCTTCATGCATTAAAATTTTAAAAACTTGATGACGATCATCGACATATTCTTCCATTTTTCTTTTATTTTATATTATTAATATATAAATTATTTAAACCCATCTTGTAATTTTTGCACTTATTGTTGTACTTGATGATATAACATAATACCACGAGGGAGGTAATACAAAATTTAATTTGACAAAATATGTCGTTGCTTGTGTTCCTGTTTCAAAGTAATCTGCTACTATTAAACCTGTACTAACACCAATTGTAATAGCTGTTGAAGACATAAAAACTGTGTAATTTTCATTACTTGCTCTGTCAGACATCCAAACATTTGCATAACGTGCAAATGTATCTGTATTCGAAATTGCAGTATTTGTGGTTATGTTTGCATTTGATGGGTTTAAACGAGTTTGAAATGAGTCGATGTAATCCGAAAGTGACAACACTGTTGTGGTCAGTACACCATTACGAGTAGAGACAAAATTTGATAATGACAAGAACGAAACAACGATGTCACTAACGTGATCACTAAGGGACATTACATTTAAATATGTACTACTAAGATGTCCTGATAAACTTGTGAATGACAAAAATAATGAACTTAAACTTGATACACCTCCAACAACAAAATCATTTGCTGATATAGATTGTGTAATATGTACGTTACCATTTGCACGTAAAGCAACATCATAAGGAAGACGTGATGTATATTGTGAATAATTATTATGATTTGTTATTTGTAAACCACCACCATATGAATCACCTGTACCACTTCCGGAACCACAATGTAATGTAAATGGAATATCTGGATCTGTACCACCATTTGTAAACCCCATAGCCATTACATTTGCATATAAATTATGTGATAAGTTACTTAAGGATACGTATGGTACATAAACACCAAAACCGTTAGCTGAAATTCTTGTTGTATCTGTTGTGTTTTGCAAGTTGTAATTTTGTATAACACGTGCGCCTGTAAACCCTTGTAAACCAAGAACAGATGAATCATTATTACTTTGTGTTGTATATAAATCTAATTGATTAAAAGCACATCTCATTGCCATATTACCTGAATATGATTGTGATGGATTACCTTGACTATAATATGTTCTTGTACCTTCATATGCTGTTCCTCCAGAAGTATAAAATGATCTTACCATATTATCTAAACCATTTGCGTTTACGTCTGGTGTGAAATCGATAAATGCATTGTTTGATAATGTACGTATTCTTGTTGTTCCTACGACATCAAATGTAGCTTGTGGTGAACTTGTATTAATACCAACACGTCCAGTTGTTGTGTTGTTATATATTTGACCATTACCCACATTTATGGATACAATACTTGCTGTACCACCTACAAAGAAATCATTTGCTAAACTAATAGATAATGTTAGTTTTTGTGATAATGAATTGATTGTTGTCCATTGATTTGTAGATACTGTATACAATGTATCACTGACAGTTGTTGTATTGTAATTCAAACTTGAGATTCTTAACATTTTTTTTTAGTTTTAATTTATATACAAATAAAATTTTTTACAAATATTCAATGATTATTATGCATTTACAATAAATGAAGCATTTGGTGTTACACCACCAGCAAGACGTTTTGCTTGTTCACGTAAAGATTTATGTAATCCTTGATCTAACATTTTCCATCCTGTCCAACATGGTCTTCCTTCTGGATCTCCCATTAATGGACCAAGACGTGTTGTTTGACATAATTCTGCAATAAATGTATCTTTACGTATATTACCAAATTGTACAATTAATGTTTTCTTTTGTGTTTTAAATAATTCTTCCATTACATATCTTTCTATTGTATCATTTGGATCACCTGTACATTTAAAGTATTCTTCTATCCATCCACGATATACATCTTGATCATTCAAATATTTTAATGTATGTGCTTCTACACGTTCGCATATTAATAAACCATCTTCTCTCCAACGTTGATGTTCACGAATTAATATATGTAAATATGCAAGACGTAAATTCAAATCTGTTTTACATCTTTCTTTTATTAATGGATCCATTTTGAAGACGTAATTCATACCTTGAAATTTTGATGGATTTTCTACAAATTTTGCTTCATGTGGGATATCACGTACACGACGTCTGGAACCACCATCATCATTTGACATTGCTGGTAATTTATTTGCAGATACAACAATTTTCCATGTTGGATCAAATGGTCTTGATTGACGCTCAAATAGATCACGTGCAGATTGTGGATCACCACCTGTCAAACCTTTTATAATTTGCATATTCAATGTAACATTACCTTTACCATTGTCATTAATTTCCTGGAATGATACTAAACGTTTATTCTTTATTGCTATTAATGCAGAATTTGCAGAATTTGCAGATTCACGTGATCCTGTTAATAATGATGGATGACCAACAGTTGCATATTCACCAAGTAATTTTAACATTAAAACATCAATTGTTGATTTACCATTTGCACCCGTTTGTGCTGAATTCATGCCTGTATAGAAATGTATATTTTCTTGTGGACATCTTCCAGATAAACAAGATGCATGAAATCTTATGACATAACGTCTTACAGATTCATCAGGATACACTTCTTCAAAGAAACGATTAATAGTACGTTTGGCTTCATCTGATACTTCTGAAAATTCTTTATAATCATAACCAACAGATAATGTCATACGATCTAATGGTGTTGATGGACGGAATTCATCATGTACGAGATCATATACACCATTATCAAAACCAAGTAAATCATGATATGTATCTAATTCATCATAGAATAAATCATTAAAATATATTGTTTTTAATGCATTATTATTACCAATAGTACCATCTTGTGTAATTTTCTTTATCTGACGTAATTTTTTATTGAATTTCTTAAGATAATCTACATGTGCTTTCTGTTCAGGTGTTAATGTAACACGTGCTCCTGTTCTCAAAGATTCTGTGTCATCACCATTTGTAGACGTGTCATCTCTTTTTGTTTTCTTATTTGTTGTTTCTTCATCTTCTTCTTCATCACCAACACCGTATTGTTCAAGAATATTTTTATTCTCACCAATTTTTTTACTTATTTCTATTTGCCAATGTAATATACTACGTGAGATCCACATACTATCAGAATCACGTTTCCATTTGACACCATTAAAATACCACCATGTACCATTTGAGAAAACATGTTGTGGATGTGATATATGGAATACTTGTCCTATTTCATTATGTAATAAACCAATAAATTCCAATGCATTCTTACGATATGCATCAACTAAAGTTTTATCACCATATTGTTTGACATGTTCAAGAAAAAGATGAATGTCATTCGAACTATCAAAACCATCCCAACGTGATCTTATTTTACCTTCACGATTTGAAGAACGTCCTTCTTTTTGAAATAACCAATCAAAGTATTTATGTGTCCAGTCTTCCCACATTTCTAATGTACCACCTGCACGTTTTAATTTAATACCTGTTTGTATCCACGTATCGTAATCATCTGCTTTTTCTACTGGTATTGACATTAACATTGCCTCTAATGTAGCTTCACGTGTATCTGCTAATTTTGGTGCATCATCTATTTCATCACTTTTACGTTTTGATCCTCTTGATTTTTTTAATGGTGGAATGTATTCTACAATTTGAGGAATATGTTGTAATGTTATTTCTACACCATCTTCTGATATTAATGGTTCACCTATGTCATCACATGGTGTATATGTAAAAGGTACCAATGGACAATATGAAATCAAGAAATCAGAAAATACACGTTCTGTTTCTTCTATACATTCTTGTTCATCATCACTTATAGGAACTAATAATGGACGTTTTTCATGCAATTTTGAACATAATGGTAAACGAAACATTCTTCCATTACCATAAACACCTGGATCTAAACCAATGAATTGTGGAAAATGTTCAATATTATTAAGGTCTTTCTTTGGAAACATATCACGGAATATATCACGTAAATGTTTGCAATCTTTAAAATATATACCTTTTGTTAATATTACATGAAATGATATCTTGTCATTATTTGATGAATTTAATACTTGAAACCAACTCATTTCAATATGAACTTCATACACAATTTTTATATATGACATTGCACGTTGACATATTTTTTGTAATCTACCTTTAAGATCTTCATCTGTTGGACGTAATGGAAGATTATTATTAACAAAGTCATCTTCTTCTGAACGGAACGGTCCTTTTAATTCAAAATCAAAATACAACTTGACAGGTTGTGATTCGCGGAAAAATTCATAAAAATTACGTGATACATATTGATCTACTGCTTCAGGATCACGTATTTTTATGTCATGTAATAAGTCTTCCCATTTTTCTGCAAATGCATATTGTTTTGTCACACTATCTTTACTTGAACCTACATCACGTGCTAAAAATATTGTAGAATCATTTGGTGAATAATTTATCCATTCATTGAATTGTGTTAATCCATTACTACCATTCACAGTTTTCTTCCAACGATCTTGTGGTATACGATCTTTTTTACCTCCGCCACTTACATTATTTGCACTAATACGTACATTTGCACCAAATGTTTGACGTTTACGCTGTATTTTTTGAGGTGGTGCTGGAGCTTGTGGGGGTAATGGTATTGATGGTAAAGATACAGATGAATCTTCTGATGCCATTTTGCTTTAACACTATTTTATTAATATATACTTTTGTTTGTTTTTGGTTAAATAATATTTTTTATAAAAAATTAAAACAAAAAATGAGTATAGAGGATTTATTACATTTTACTAAATTACAATTTCATGCAATCACGAATACGACACAATTCATACGTATTGATAATAAATTATTTTCATTGATACAAATATTAAACATACCTTTTATTGAATTACAATTTGGTATTTTTAAATCATTTAATAGTGAAACATATGTTATTCTTTCAAAACATGTAAATCAACAATCTTACACAATTGATCCTGAACAATACCAAGAAATTCTCGAATATGAAGAATTCAATGATCTCATACTACATTTTGTACATACATTCTTACAAGATCGTTACATCACTGAAGATGTATATCGTGCATTACTTCTTAATAATATGGATGATTTACGTTCATGTATTAATACATTAGTACGAAGTTAATCAACTTCTTCAATACGTTGTACTACTTCTTCATCTTCTTGTTCATCTACTTCATCAAGTTCTTCAATGATGTCGTTTGTATCACGTACATTTACATTTGAAACAACACGTTCTTGTTCTTGTTCAACAACAGCAACTTCAATGGAATTTACATTTATTTGTATAACAGTTGTATCTGTTATGTAACGTGGTGGAATTTTTGATACAAGATGTTTATTTGTTTCACCATTATATATGAAATCCATTGTAGATGCTACGTAATGATAATTTTGTGGATGGAATGTTAATTTTATTATTAATTTACCACATGGTTGTTGATTTTGTGAATAACGTGGAAAACCAAAATTTGGAATTACAATTTCATCATTACCACCAATACCAAATGGTTTGTGAATATCTAATGCATTTTTACTTATTTGTAATATACGTCCATTTGGATGTGGTAATGTACGTATAAATTCAAATGAATCTTCACGGAATGATTCGATAGGTAATGAAATATGTAAATCTTGATTCACACGTTTATAATAATCATTCCATATAGAACGACGTGTTCTAAATGTTATATATACATCACCATATTGTTTTGTTTTAGGATTAAAATGTCCTTGACCTTTAATTTCAATAACATGTCCTTCTGGTGAACCTGGTTCTAATGTTACATTTACCTTCTTCTTTTTCTTACGAATTGCATTCACAGATGCATCGTAATATTTTGCAAGAAATTTCACAGTATGTTGTGTCGATTTAAAAAAATCTGACATCTCTACTTCCACGTATTCATATATATTATATTGATTTGCTTGATTACCACCTAAACTACCTAATAATGCTCCGAGACCACCACCACCTTCACTACCACCACCTAATAATGCACCAAAAATATTTCCAAGTGGATTTGCACCATCACCACCACCTGATAATAATGAACTTGTAGTTTTTTGTACAAATTCATCCATTTCTGCATCCATTTCTGGTGATATAGAACCTTCTGGTAATGATTGAGTTGCAAGAGACTTCGCAGTTTGAATTAAATTTGGTAATAATCCTTCCATTTTGTTTTAATTTAAGTAGTTCATAAATTAATTAAGTCAATTTTTATAAAAAAAAATTTGACTGTCCGTAAAAAGACGATGTACTTTTTTATTCAACTATTCAATA
>JACCDP011416041.1_pt1 | contig 24671 bp, 12 predicted proteins | sample 7445841 | NCBI WGS metagenome assembly JACCDP01 (sample SAMN15323441, study PRJNA562643) | freshwater metagenome | isolation source: river surface water | place: USA:Blue River Watershed | collected 2017-08-17
GTCTGTCAGTGGTTCCTGAGGTGACCAGTCGAAATTGGCACGGGGAGTTGGATAAACCGTAATAAAAGGCGCCGGGGTAGTATATCTTCCAACACAACCACTATCACTGGTAATGGTTAAGGAAGCTGTATAAATTTTTGAAATGTCGTAGGCATTATTAGTATAGTCGTAGGCGGCCGAATCTTTTTCTGTACCCGGATTATAGTTATGAACAAAATCAGAAACTCCATCGTTATCTACATCCCAATCCCATTTAACAATACTGTTCGGATGATCAATGCTGGTGGATAATACGGTTCCAAATAAGTTTGCATGATGCACAGGGCAACCCATTGGATCGTCTACTGTAACATTAGGAACAGGATTAGGATTTACATAGACAGGTATAATGGTATCGTCTTTGCAATTATGATCACTAATTACAGTTAAATGAACCTGATTGTAACCTGTTGCAGGGAAGGTAAACTGAGGTGAAACAGAAGAATTATCAATTGTGCCGTTATTATCTAAATCCCAGTTATTTTGATTTATGCTTCCGGTACTAATAGTAGAGTAATTGGTTAAAGTGGTGGCAGCTCCTTCACATGTTCTGGAATAGACAAATTTAGCTACCGGCAAAGGGAAAACGATAACATTTATTTTGGAGGTAGTTACACAACCGCTATCAGAGGTAGCAGTAAGCGAAACAGTATAAGTACCTGGTGCAGTATATGTAGTTGAAGGTTGTATCGTTGAATTATCAATAGTACCGTCGGTATTAAAATCCCATGCCCAGTTGGTTATTCCGCCACTGGTAATGGAACTGCTGTTAGAAAAAGGAGTAGCAACTTTCAAACATACGTCAGGTGCTGTGAAGGTAACTACCGGGTTACAGTTGACTACCACCGGAAATGTAACATTCTTACTGCAATTATGATTAGAAGTTAAGGTGAGTGTGGTGTTATACATTCCACAATTAGCATAAACGTGAGATGGGTTTTGTCCTGTATAATTTTGACCATCTCCAAAGGTCCAGGAATAAGTTGCAATATTATCTGGTGCTGCAATAGAACTTGCTGTATTGTTAAATACGGTAGACTTACCCTGACACACAGGGTTTGCAACAAACCTGGGTATTGGGTTTGGATGAACAACAATAGAACCTGTTACCGAAGATATACATGCCGGAGTTGTTGCTGTAGTTACCGTTAAACGAATTGGATGTGTACCAGCAGTAAAAAGAGTTGTTGGATTTTGCAAATTGTTGTCAATGGTTCCATCCATTTCATAATCCCAGCTCCAGATTGCAATGGCAGGGGTTGAAGGAGTAGAATTATTAAATAAAGTAGTTTGACCCTCACACACAGATGGCGCTGTAAAGGCAGGTACAGGAATGGCATGAACCGTTACCGGTACATTTACACTATCCTTGCATCCATTATTTGTAATAACCACCAGTTTCACTACATAATTTCCAGGACTGGTATAAGCATGTGAAGGGGCTGTAAGGGTAGAGGTTTGACCATCACCAAAATTCCAGGTAGTTGCAGACCCCAACGGAGTTGAATTATTGGTAAAGTTTGTTTGGGTTCCAAGGCAAACTGCAGCCGTAGTAAATGAGGCCTGCGCAGACTGATAAACAGTTAATGGAACTTTTAAACTATCTACACAACCCTGTGCTGTAGTCACTACCAGTGTTGCTGTATATGTTCCTGCTGTTGCATAGGTAAGCGTAGGTGATGCAGCTGTTGATGTTTGTCCGTTACCAAATGACCATTGGAAACTAGAGGAAGCCGGAGTAGAAGTGTTGGTGAAGTTAGTTGGTTTTCCCAAACATACCGGAGGAACAGAAAATGCCGGAACCGCCGGAGGATTTACGGTAACAGGAACTGTTAGACTGTCTTTACAACCACCAGGAGCAGTAAGTACGAGTTTAACCGGATAGGTTCCGGGTGTACCATATAAATGCGAAGGGGAACCTAAAGTAGATGTTTGCCCGTCACCAAAATTCCACATTACTGTTGATGACACTGGACCTGAGTTGTTAACGAAAAGTGTAGTGTTTCCTAAGCATACAGGCGCTGCTGAAAAGTTAATGCTTGGTACCGGGTTAACGGTAAGCGGAATTTTTATGCTGTCTTTACATGAACCAATGGTTGCCAGCAGTTGAACGGTGTATGTGCCTACTGCTGTATAGGTATGAGCAGGGTTATTTTGTGTGGATGTTGAATTATCCCCAAAATTCCAATTAAATGTAGCGGACGAAGGGTTTGTACTGTTTGCAAAATTCACAGCCTGACCCAAACATACATTGGTTGCCGAAAAATTAGGAATGGGTTTAGGGTTAACCACCACGGTTTGTTTGATGGTATCCTTGCATCCATCTGCATCGGTAACAATTAAAGATGTAGTGTAGGTGCCAGCCGTACTGTAAAGGTGGCTGGGATTAGTGCTGGCAGAAGTACCTCCGTCACCAAAATCCCATGACCAATTACTGATTGTGGCTCCAACCGTTGTAGAAGCATCGGTATATGTGGTTGCTGTTCCTACACATGGTGAATTATTGTTGAACCCTGCAACAGGTGCTGAGATTTGCTTGGTTACAATCGTATCTAAATCAAAGGTACAATTTGTTCCGCTGTTCCCTACCGTTGTCATTGAAACCTGATAATGGCCTGGAGCGTTAATGGTAATTTGACTGGTATTCGCTCCTGAAACAATACCAGGGCCTGTCCAACTGTATGTGCCGGCACCAGCAGGTGCAGACATGGTGGCCGTTGAAGATGTACAGGAAAAAGGAGTAGTGGTAATTACACGAAAGGGCATACAATCAACCGCCACATAAGCATAACCAAAATGTCCGCCAGCGTTACAGTCACTTGTTTCGAAGCGAATGGTGACATTTTGCCCTACATAGTTAATCAGTGGAATCATGACCTGAGTCCAGTTTTTATAAAAGCCCTTTACAGATGAATTTAACAAAACTGAATCGTATCCTGAACTGGCACCTGAAGTAACATTCACATCATAATGCGCGCAAATAATTTCTGCACCACTCTGATCATACATTCTGATTTTAAAATACGGCTGCTCCGTAACGGTATGTGGAATTCCTGTTGCTCTTTGTGAAAACATTACTGCATACCAATACACTAAGGTATTATTGGCACTGGTTACGGTAAAAGTATTTTCCATCATTTGATGATAATATGGAAAAAAAGAGGATCGGTTCGCTGAATCGTTCCCTAAGCGCACGGAATAGGTGTGTCCTGGAGGAACCCTTTGAACAGGAAAATTACGGTCGGTACCAGCTGTACAAAGTTCATGAACTGTATGGAAGGCGTTTGTGCCACCTGAAGTATTGAGTCCAACCACGGGCAATGCGTTAGGTGCTGTACCCCAATGATCTGTTCCTGTATTGTTCCAACGTCCGAACCAACCGTTTAAAGTGCCGTCAGAAAAATCGAGGTTATTACAAACTGCACCTCCTATATAAGGTGTAAATGACTGATTGGAGGATTTATAATATTGCGTGAATTGAATTTGCTCCTGTTTATATATTTTTTCAAATTCAGGAATTTGATTTAACCAATATTGCGTTGCATTGTTTTTGTTTATTTCACCTGATTTGCTTTTTGTTAAGTATTCCTGAAAATTAATTTTTCCTGTATTCCTTAAATAATTCATAAAACCGGTGGTAGTTGCTTTATCGGTTTTTAATTGCGTAGACAAAATAGATTCAATAGTTGCCCAGGAAAAATAGGTTAGCGCCTCGTTTTGTTCAGTGCAACTATGCTGGTGCTTTTGAGAATTATGAATTATTTTTTCGCCGTCTTGTGCTGATAACGAATGGGCACTAAAAAGTAGCGACAAGAATAGTAAAGCTCCTGAAAAACAAATGCTTGTGGTATAGTTAGATAAAGTAAGTATTTTTTTATTCATGTATAACTTGCGTTTTAATGATTGATCGCTCAATCTTAAAGCAAGATATTCACAAAATGCTTTATTACTACAACTTTAATCTAATAATGAACAGAATTGATCGAATGAAAGTAACTGTTAGTAACTTTATTATATTTAACGTACAACGGTTACTATTCCATGCCTTTCATGCTTACCGTCAAAAACATCTTTAAATTTTACTTTCCAAACAAACACATCTTCCTGAACTAAATTGCCATGCATTTTTCCGTTCCAGTATTCATCCAGGTCATGTGAAGTAAAAACTAAATTTCCCCATCTGTCAAAAATCCAAATGGTATAATCATGAATATTCATGCCAGTTCCTCTAAATCCATCATTAATTTCATCTCCGGTAGGTGTAAAAGCGTTTGGTATATAAAATGTCCAGTTTGGTAAAATTTCTATGGGATGCATAATAGAGTCTTTACAACCATAAGTATTTTGAATGTATTGCCATACGTTATAAGTGCCATCCTTCCAGGCAGCATAGGTGTGAGTTGGGTTGGGCAGTGTTGAAGAGTTTTCGGCTTGTGATGAATTTATATCGCCAAAATTCCAGAACCAGCTACTGGCTCCTATAGCCTGATTGTAAAAATAAATAGTTGGTGTAAAAATGTCTGGCCTGGGCTCCGAAGGACCCCAGGAGAACTCTGCTACTGGCGTAGGAAATACGGTAATAAAATTAGAAGGCGAAGCAATTTTTCCCACACAACCGCTATCGCTGGTAACCGTTAAACTCACTGCATAAAATGCAGGATTCTGATGCCCGGTATTATTATATTCTGCATTGGCTGCATCTGTATCTTTTCCAGGTAGGTAATTATGCGTTACATCAACAACGCCATCATTGGTATAATCCCACTCCCACTTAACAATACTATTAGGGTGAGAAATGCTTGATGCCTCCACAGCTCCGCTTAAATTTACCGGGTGTATAGGGCAACCATCAGGGTCGTCTAATGTAATGAGCGGACTTGGATTAGGATTAATGAATATGGGTAGCGTTATATCTCCCTTACACTGATTATTGGTAGTAACTGTTAAATGAACCTGTTGTGTACCAATTGTAGTATAAGTATAGGTAGGCGAAACAGTTGTATTATCAACAGTACCATTGTTATCAAAATCCCAGCTCCAGGTGCTGATGTTTCCAGGGTTCACCGTTGAGAGATCGGTGAATACAACCGGTGTGCCCAAACAGGAATGGCTGGCAGAAAATTTAACTACCGGTAAAGGGTGAACGGTTACCGGAAGCGTTAATGAATTGGTACAACCACTATCTGAGCTAACGATTAAGTTTACATTGTAGATTCCTGCTGCGGTGTATGTATAGGTAGGATCTTTTGTTGAATTATCAATGGTACCGTCTTTATTAAAGTCCCAATCAAATTTTACAACATTACCTGAACTAATGCTACTGGTGTTGGTAAAAACAGTAGGTTGATTTAAGCAAACATTTATTGCCGTGAAATTTGCAGTAGGTATGCACTTAACATATATCGTATCGGAGTATGAAGCAATACAATTTCCATCTGAGGTTACTTTGAGGGTAACTGGGTATTTTCCACAGCCCGGATAAATATGTTGTGGGCTATCTCCGGTACCGGTGGTATTATCACCGAATGTCCAGTCGTATTGCATAATTTTACCCGGTGCCATGATAGTACTGGCCGTTGTATTAAACACCGTTGGGGTTCCCTGGCAAACCCGGGTTGCTGTAAACTTAGGAACCGGTTTTGGATTAATTTTAAATGGAACAGCCACAAAAGCAGTACAAGCAGGAGTTGTAGCGGTAGTCACCGTAAGCGTTGCCATATACGATCCTGGAGTTAAAGTTGTTGATGGACTCATGGTAGTGTTGTCTACCGTACCATCATTATTATAATCCCAGGCCCAGGTTGCCACGGTGGGTGAAGTTGGTGTTAAATTATTAAATACCGTTGTTTCACCCTCACATACATCAGCAACGGTAAATTTAGGAACGGCATTGGGGTTTACTACAACCGGTACCTTGATACTGTCTTTACAACCCGAAGCCGTTGATACCACCAATGAAGCAGTATAATTCCCTGCAGTTGTATAGGTATGGGTTGGACTCTGCTGGGTTGATAATCCTCCAGGAACCCCAAAATTCCAGTTATAAGTGAGGCCTGTTGCCGGAGTAGAAGAATTCGTAAAGGTGGTGGCTGCTCCCAAACATTCGGCTGAGACGGTAAAATCTGCTTTAGGTTTAGGACTGATGATGACTGTTTGTGTAATGGTATCAAGGCATCCAGCCGCATTTTTCACAATCAGTGTTACGGTGTATGTGTTGGCCAAAGCGTAGGTATGCGTAGGGTTTTGCACTGTTGATAAAGGTGTATTGTCTCCAAAATCCCAGCTATAAGTTAAGCCCGTACCTGTAGAATTGTTAGTGAAAATAGTCGGTAAGCCTATACAACCCGAATTAAGCGAAAAAGCTGCTACCGGTATATCAGCTGCATGAGTAAGTACCGTATCTATCTTAAAGGTGCAGGTATTACCGCTGTTTCCAAGTGTAGTCATGGTAACCTCATAGTTGCCTGGGGAATTGGCACTAATTTGCTGGGTATTGCTGGCTCCAACTATTCCTGGGCCTGTCCAGCTATAGGTAGCTGCACCTGCGGGAGCGGTAAGGCTTACAGTACCCCCGTTACAGGGAAATGGGTCGGCTTGTATTACCTGGAAAGGGCCACAATCAACAGTTAGGTAAGCATAACCAAAATGCCCACCTAAATCGCAATCACTCGATTCAAAACGAATTGTCACCTTTTGCCCAATATAATTAATCAATGGAATCATCACTTGTTGCCAGTTTCTATAAAATCCTTTCACTCCGGTATTAGCAAGAATTAATGAGTCAAAACCTGAGCTTGCACCGGTACTTACGTTCACATCATAATGGGCACAGATGATTTCATTCCCACTTTGATCAAACATCCTAATTTTAAAATAAGGTTGTTCCAATTCGGTATGGGGGGCACCAATAGCGCGTTGTGAAAACATAACCGCATACCAATATACCAAAGTATTATTGGCCGTAGTAACTGTAAATGTATTTTCAATCATTTGATGATTGAAGGTAAATTTTCCACTTTCCGGAGAATCATTCCCTAAACGCAAGGAATAGGTATGGCCTGGTGGTACCCGCTGTACCGGGAAATGTGGATCTGTTCCTGCAGTACAAATTTCATGAACAAAGTTCATTGAATTATTAGTTCCAGATGAATTGATTCCAACCGCTGGTAAGGCAAGGGGTGCTGTTCCCCATTGATTCATTCCCGTATTGTTCCACCTTCCTGACCAACCCTGCGAATTTCCGGTATAAAAATCAAGGTTATTACAGATTGCTCCTCCTGTATAAGGGACAAAAACAGTTTGTTCCTCGTTTCTGGCTATAAAATTTTCTTTCTCTTCTTTAAATCTAAAAATTAATGCGGGTAGCTTATTCATCCAGTATTGGCGGGCATTATCATGGGTAATATTACCCTTTTCTACTAAGTCAAAATACTCATTAAAAGATAAACGTCCGGTTCTTTCCAGCTCAAAAAGATAAGCACGGGCTAACTCAATAGAAGTTTCTGTCTGACGAGCAAATTCATGATGGAGCTCTTCTGTGCTGTAAAAACTGAAGGCCTGATGAATTGTTTCTTCAGCAAAACGCTCCTTGTTTTTTCCTTCATTTAAAGTCTGAGCATTAGAATATTGAAAACAGACAAATAAAATCGGTAGAAGAACCAGGTATGATTTATACCCTTTAAGCTTAAGTAAATATTTGGCAACCATGTAACTAAAGGTTTTGTTTGGCAAAATAATTAAGCTAAGCTAAAGGATATGTTGATCGAAAAGAAATCCGTTAATCGGTTTTTAACTACCCCTAACCGATTCAAAATCAGAAAAAATTCCTCATTAAGTTGGGTTTCTACCACTGTCGTTCCCGGCTCAGTTTGCTCAGGGTTTCTGCCTCCCTGGTACCTGGTTCCGGCTTGTAGTCATATATCCAGGAGGCATATTTAGGCAGGCTCATCAGTATTGATTCTATCCTTCCGTTGGTTTCTAAGCCAAATTTTGTTCCTTTATCATATACCAAGTTAAATTCTACATACCTTCCTCTACGCAACAATTTCCACTTTTCTTCCCGCGCTGTATATGAAAGGTTTTTGTTTTTTGCAATTAAGTTCGTGTAGGTTGGGGCAAATGTTTTCCCTACATCCTTCCAAAACTCGAGGTTTTTTTCAAAACTCATTCCATCTCCCTCATACAAACGATCGAAGAATATTCCTCCAATTCCCCTTGTTTCATTACGGTGACGAATATAAAAATATTCATCTGCCCATTTCTTAAATTTATTGTAATATTCAGGGTGGTGTTTCCCACAAAGCTGTTTTAATTGCAGATGAAAATAAACTGCGTCTTCGTCTACCACATAGTGTGGAGTAAGATCAATTCCCCCTCCCAGCCATTTTACCCCATTGCTCATTTCAAAATACCTGATGTTCATGTGAATGATTGGTACCATTGGACTTACCGGATGAATAACAATAGACACACCTGTTGCATAAAAAGTATCAGAGGTATTTATCTTTTTCTCTTGCATGCTGTGTTGCCCTTCCTTTACTAAAAATAAAGGTACTGCTCCGTGAACCGCAGAGAAATTCACTCCTCCCTTTTCAATAACAACACCATCCTCTATTATACGTGAGCGACCTCCCCCACCTTCTTCCCTGTTCCAGTTATCTTCTTTAAATTTGGCTCTTCCGTCGGCTATTTCCAGTTCTTTGCAAATGTTCTCCTGCAGCTCCATTAACCAGGCTGCTATATGTTCTTTTGTTTCCAAGTAAATTATTTTATTAATTAATCTTTTGAAATTTGTAATCGCGGTACCTGATCACCTGAATGGATTTATTATCATAACCTGTGGTGCCTGAAGGTCTAAAAAAACTAAAATTCATCACCAAGCCCTTAGCACTTAATTTATCTAAGTTCTGAAAAAACATGGGGCCTTCTTTCTTTAATGTTTTCAGGTAATACAAGGCTATATCATATCCTTCAAAATAAAATTCTGCCGGATCTGTATAATACTTGTCTTTGTATTTAGCTGCAATTTTTCTTACCCCTTCCAGTGAATAGTCTATATACATGGGAGTTGCATAAGTAAACTGAAAGTGATTAAGGTATTCGGGGTCAATATGATCACTGTATATTAGTTTCTTCATGCCAATTAAATGAATGTCTTTCTTATCTGCATAAACATGTAATTGAGTTAAAAAATCGGTGAGAAAAACTTCATCTTCTGTAAGTAAAACATAATAGTTCTTTTTGTGTGCATTATAGGCACCTTTCGCTCCGGCTAAGCCCCTTACCTCATTAAGGGTATCTTTAGTATTATTATACTTGCGCGACAGGTATTCATTGTACCTGGCCTTAAACATTTTTACATTTTGCTGCTCCTTGGCTCTGCCAGAGTTTATAATAACTACATTATTCATACGAAAAGAGTCTGCAACAAATTCGGCCAAGCCCTCCTGCAAGGTATTATTGGAGGGAGTTGTTTTGCTCGAATTAGGAGTATTAAACAGGATCTTATTTTGCTGTGCTACCGGAGACACGATTGGAGTTTGCTGTTTTTTAGCATATACTTCAACGGTTTTAAATGCTGAAATGTGAAGTGGCCCCACTATTAAATCCAACTTTTTAAATCTTTCCTCTTTACACAATTTCTCAATACGGCTACTATCTTTTTCATCAGCATCAAAAATTTCATATACTACTTTAAAATCCGGAGAAATCACAGAATCCAGAGCCACCAGCATTCCTTCATAGAAATCTACTGAAATTTGCTGACTTAAAGGGAAAGGTAACTTATCTAAGGCCATTTGCTCGGGGTTAATTAAGTCTACGGCATTTAGGTTAAGAGGCAAAAACACTCCCACATGATATACCTGCTTGGCAGGTTTCTGTTCCCAGCCCTCCCAACCCTCCGTTGGTGGTGTTAAGCTATTTTCTTCTTTTGGGACAGAAACCGCAGCACCGGTTACCGTAACGTGGCCAATAGTAGCAGGTGCAGACTGAGGCAGCTCTTTAATTTTTATTTTTTGCCCAGGCTTTAATCCGTTTGCCAATTCAGGATTTAATTTGGTTAACGCCTCTACGGTAGTATTGTGTTTTTTTGCAATTCCATATAAGGTTTCTTTGGCTTCGGTTATATGGTAATTTTGTGTACTATCCTTTTTTTCAACAGCAGTATTATTAGTTGTTGTAGTATGCGCCAAGGCTGGTTTAGTTTCTTCCATTCCAACAGGAACTCTCAGTTCCATCCCTTCTTTTATGCCTTGTTTAATTAAAGGGTTTAGCTCTTCCAGCTTCGCTTCTGTGATTTTATATTTCTTACATATTCCAAATCTGGTTTCACCCTTTATAACTTTATGCGTTTGAAGTTTAGTTGCTCCAGCCTGCTGTGTACCTGCTCCTTCTTCCTTCACCGGTATTTTTAGTTCCTGCCCTGTAGTAATTCCATCAATAGCATCGGGGTTTTCTGAAAAAATAGCATTAAGATCGGTGTTGTATATTTTTGAAATAGCGTATATGCTTTGCCCTTTGGCTACTTTATGCAGATAGTACCGCTTACCATTTACAACTTGTATGTTCTGTGATTTACTGTCTGACTGAGCAGCTGCAATGCTACTGCAAAACAACAAAAAGATCAGCATGAGGTATTGGGGTAGCTTATTCATGGCTAAATACTATTACGAAAGTACTAATTTATTGGCGATAATTATTACTCCCACTCTATAGTAGCTGGTGGCTTTGAGCTAATATCATACACTACCCTGTTTACGCCCTTTACTTTGTTGATTATTTCGTTCGATATTTTTGCTAAAAATTCGTAAGGCAAATGACACCAGTCTGCAGTCATTCCATCAGTAGAGCTAACCGCCCTTAAAGCCACTACATTTTCGTAAGTTCTTTCATCACCCATCACACCAACCGATTGTACTGGCAAAAATATGGCTCCGGCCTGCCACACCTGATTATATAAATCCGACTGCTTTAATCCCTCAATAAAAATAGCGTCTACTTCCTGAAGTATTTTTACCTTACTTTCTGTTACTTCACCTAAAATTCTAATGGCTAATCCCGGGCCAGGAAAGGGATGCCGGTTAATGAGATTTTCATCCATGTTCAAAGTCTTCCCTACTCTTCTTACTTCATCTTTGAATAAAGATTTTAAAGGTTCAACAATTTTTAGTTTCATGTAATCGGGCAAACCACCCACATTGTGGTGCGATTTAATTGTGGCTGAAGGACCCTTTACGCTTACACTTTCAATAATATCGGGATATATAGTTCCCTGAGCCAGCCATTTTACATCTTGTATTTGTTTGGCTTCTTCATCAAACACATCTATAAAAACTTTCCCAATGGCTTTGCGTTTTTTCTCCGGGTCTGTTTGCCCCGCCAACGCGCTATAAAAAAGCTCTTTTGCATTTACACCCTTCACATTTAAACCCATGTGTTTGTAGGAATCTAACACCGCTTCAAATTCATTTTTCCTCAATAAGCCATTGTCAACAAATATGCAATACAGGTTTTTACCAATAGCTTTGTTTAATAAAATGGCCGCTACACTGGAGTCTACACCGCCTGAAAGTCCCAACACAACTTTATCCTGACCTAACTGTTGTTGCAGTTCTTTCACCGTAGTTTCAATAAAGGAGGCCGGTGTCCAGGAAGCTTTGCAGCCGCATATATCCAAAACAAAATTCCGGAGCAGGTGCATGCCTTCTGTAGAATGGTAGACTTCCGGATGAAATTGTATACCAAAAGTTATTTCGTTTTGTATGGCATAACCAGCCACTTTTACATCGTGTGTACTGGCAATCACTTCATAAGTTTCGGGTACGGCTAAAATGGTATCTGCATGGCTCATCCATACCTGCGATTGTTTGGAAATTCCCTTAAATAATGGATTGCTGTCTTTTACAAAATTGAGGTTAGCCCGACCATATTCTCTGGTGCTGGATTTTCCTACTTCTCCTCCAAAAAAATGGGCTAAGTACTGTGCACCATAACAAACACCTAATAAGGGTAACTTACCTTTTATTTTCGACAGATCTGGTTTAGGTGGATTTTCTTCCCTTACAGAATGTGGACTTCCTGAAAGAATAACGCCTTTGATTGCTGTGTTTATTTCAGGTATTTTGTTATAAGGATGGATTTCACAATACACATTTAGTTCGCGCACCCTGCGGGCAATAAGTTGGGTATACTGTGATCCGAAATCGAGGATCAGAATCATTTCATTTTGCATGCGCAAAGATAGTTATTTTTTAACTTATTTTGGGCGCCTTCCAGAGTCCTGTACCTACCTACTGAGGATCTGCATCTATTTTTATTTTTACTTTTCTAAACGCCTGATCTTCCCTGAATTTTTTGATGTGATGCCACAATGATTCCCTCACTTTTTGTGAAGACCATTCCCGATGTATTTTTATGAGGATATGTTTATAGTATTCGTTTTTTATGCGTGCTATAATTGGGAATTCAGGGCCTAATACCGCTCCCGGAAAGCTGCCCTCCAGGTTTTCAGCCATTTGCTCTGCTGCATAATTCAACAAATCAATATCACCTGAAACAAATTGCATTTCTATTATTCTGCAAAACGGAGGGTAGTTAAAATGCTCCCGGTCTGTTAACTGAAATTGATAAAACTCTTTATAATTATTATCAATAACCTGCTGTATTATTTTATGCCGGGGTTGATTGGTTTGTATGATTACTTTTCCCTTTTTATTTTTTCTGCCTGCACGACCGCTCACCTGGGCCATTAACTGATAACTTCTTTCAAAGGCTCTGTAATCTGGGAAGTTGAGCATTTGATCAGCATTAATAACTCCTACCAGGCTTACGTGATCGAAATCAAGTCCTTTTGTTACCATTTGTGTACCTACCAAAATATCAATTTCACCACTTTCAAAATCGTTGATGAGTTGCCGGTAAGCATACTTGCTTCTGGTAGAGTCTAAGTCCATACGGGCAATTTTTGCCTGAGGGAAATTGATTTCCAATTCTTCTTCAATTTTTTCAGTACCATAGCCCTTATGCCTTAAATCGTTACTGCCACAAGCCGAACAGGAAGCAGGTGGTGTTATGGTATATCCACAATAGTGGCAACTTAATTTATTGGATGCCTTATGATAGATTAATGATACATCACATTGCACACATCTGGGAACCCAGGAACATACTTTACATTCGGTATACGGTGCAAATCCCCTTCTATTCTGAAACAGAATTACCTGCTCTTTTCTCTCTAATGCGCCGGTAATTTCTTCTTTTAATTTAGGGCTAAACAAATAGTTGTTCATGGCCTTTACATCCTGTTTAGTTCCATCCGCCACTTCAATTTCCGGTAAACTGGCTATACCATAACGCTGTGTTAATTCTACCAAACAGTATTTACCCTGTAAAGCATTGTAATAACTTTCTATGGCTGGTGTGGCCGAACCCATCAGTACTTTGGCCCCATGCAGGTGAGCCAGGTAAATGGCCGAGTCACGGGCATGATACCTGGGAGCCGGGTCATGCTGCTTATACGAACCATCATGCTCTTCATCAATAATAATTAATCCCAGTTTACTAAATGGCAAAAAAACGGCTGAACGAGCGCCCAAAACAATTTGAATTTTTTTTTCGTTTAGTATAGGCTCTCCTGCACTTCGCTCCAATAAACTATTCCAAATTTCCACTCTTTCATTTTCAGAAAATTTAGAATGATAAACTCCTGCTTTATCCCCAAAATAGTATTGTATACGGTAAATTAATTGTGTAGTTAATGCTATTTCCGGAACCAGGTAAAGCACCTGCTTTCCCAGTGCTATCACTTCTTCCATAAGCCGGCAATATATTTCTGTTTTACCACTGCCGGTAACTCCATGCAGTAAACAAACATCCTTTTTTTCAAAAGCCTGTTTAATTTCTTCGCAGGCTTTCTCCTGCAATTCATTGAGTGTTTTACTTCCCTTCTCTGTCGACTCAAACTGCAGTCTAGCCGTTTCAAATTCCTGTTGTATAAAAACTCCTTTTTTTAATAAAGCATTCAGTGCAGCAGCATCCGTATGAGCCAGAATTTCTTTTTTACTGATCCAACCCAGCAGCAATTCATTTTCGCTATTTTGCTTTTTACTTCTATCCAGATAGGAAATGAGTGCCTGCAATTGCCGGAAGGCTTTCTTTTCTAATTGGGTAAATAATTGCTGAAGCTTTGTTTCGTTTTCAAAATACTCCTCACTGAGTTTCAGGTAAGGAACCTTCAGGGTTTTGTATTTTTCCTTAACTTCTTCGTAGGTATAAATTAGTCCTTTCGTTAATAAGGATTTAATGAGTGGTTGGATGCCTTTTAGTTGTACAATTGCCGAGATTTCTTCGAGGCTCAATGATGGAACAGTTTGCAGGGCTTCTATAATCAGGAATTCCTTATCACTTAAATCTACTTTTGCCCGTTCTTCAGCCTCTATGGACTGATTCAAAATTACTTTTGATTCACTGTTCAACTTTAAACCACCAGGCAAAGCAGCATTCATGACTTCGCCGGCATAACAGAGGTAATAATTCGCCAGCCATTCCCAAAACCTGAACTGCGTTTCGTTCACAATCGGTGCTGCATCTAAAACGGCTTCAATGTATCTGGCTTCATATTTGGCAGGGGCCTGTTCGTGTATTTCACGGATAAGGGCGGTGTACAATTTCGATTTTCCAAACTGCACTACTACCCTTTGTCCTACAATCACAGCATCATTCCATTCAAATGGTACCCGGTAAGTATACCTGTTCGGAACTGCCAGGGGCAATATTACATCAACAAAAAGAGTGCGGCGCAGGCTCATGTTTTATACTTGCAAAAGCACTAAATTACAGAATATTATCTTTATGATTAATTAAAGTTGCTCGGATAGTTTTTCACCTTTCTGTTATTTTTTTCTAAAAAGCATGGCTACCGGAACTCCAGAAAAATCGAAGTGTTCACGGAGTTTGTTTTCCAAAAACCGCTTATAATTTTCACCAACATATTGTGGCAGGTTACAGAAAAAAACAATAGCAGTTGTTCTTATTTTTAACTGTGTTACATATTTAATTTTAACATACTTTCCCTTAATTGCCTGAGGCGGGTAATTTTCAATAAGGGGCAGAAAAAATTCATTGAGTTTGTTGGTAGGAATTTTTTGAGTTTTATTTTTATATACCTGCATGGCTGTTTCAACCGCCTTGAGTATACGCTGTTTACTCAGCACCGAAATGAATACAATTGGCACGTCGCGGAATGGAGCTATACGTTCACGTATTTTTTCTTCAAATTCCTTTGTACTGTTTGTGTTTTTCTCAATTAAATCCCATTTATTCACTAAAATAACAATGCCTTTATGGTTTTTTTCGGCTAAGCTAAATATGGCCAGGTCCTGGCTTTCCATTCCCTGTTCAGCATCAATCATAAGCATCACCACATCACAGCTTTCAATGGCATTAATGGAGCGCATAACGGAATAAAACTCCAGGTCTTCATTTACCTTTGATTTTTTACGTATACCGGCAGTATCGATAAGCCAGAAATCATGTCCAAAAGATTTATACCTGGTATGTATAGTATCTCTGGTAGTTCCGGCAACAGGAGTTACAATATTTCTTTCCTCACCCAACAATGCATTGGTGAGTGAAGATTTTCCAACGTTAGGTCTTCCAATTATAGCAATACGGGGTAAATTATCTGCGAACTCTTCTTCTATTTCCGGCAGGGCTTTCACCACGTCATCCAGTAAATCACCGGTTCCGCTACCATTAATGGCAGATATCCCATAAACATTTCCTAAACCCAGGGCATAAAATTCTCCTGTGTATGCGTCTCTTTCACTATTATCAACCTTGTTGGCTACTATAAGAATTTTCTTTTTACTTTTCCGTATCAGGTTAGCCACTTCCTTGTCAAACTCAGTAACACCTTCAGTAACGTCAACCACCAGTAGAACAAGTGTACATTCGTCAATGGCAATTTTAACCTGCTTACGGATTTCTGATTCAAAAACATCCTCGCTTCCGTGAATATAACCACCGGTATCTATCAGGGTAAATTCTCTTCCGTTCCATTCGCAGCGCCCGTAATGCCTGTCACGCGTAACACCTGCAACAGGGTCAACAATGGCTTTACGCGATTCTGTTAACCTGTTAAATAATGTCGATTTCCCCACATTGGGCCTTCCTATAATTGCAACTAAATTAGACATACCTGGGTGCTGTTCTTTAAATTGATGGCAAAGATACGAAATTAGAATGTTTTATCCTTTTCTTCTCCGACATGCTTCAAAAGTACTGTTAATACAGCTCTTTCATGATTTTTTCGAGTTGTTCTTTTACCTCAGCCAGTTCTGTTTCTACTTTAAACAGCCGCTGTTCTAATTCGGATACCTGTTTCCGAGCCGGTTCTTCAGGAAAATCACTATCAGCATCTTCTGAGTATTCAGCAAACAGGTGTACAAAGCGTGCTTCCTTTTGCCCTGGCCTCTTCGCCAGTTCCATCACAAAAGGTTTTTCGTAAGCGCTTAATTTTTGGAGGGTGGCGTTTACTTCTTCTAATGATTCAAACTCATATAAACGCGCCGAGCTGGAATTAATTTCGCCCGGAGTAAGTGGGCCCCTCAGGAACAACAGGCACAGTGCAGAGAGCTCGGCACTGGTCATGGAATACACCATCGTAAAATTGTGTTTGTATTTAACTGACCGGCTGGTGCCTCCCATGGCTAAAGCAACAAGTCCCATTTTTTTCAGGCTATCCAACGCCATCACTACCGTTGGTTCATCATATTCCACCACAGGTTTTCTCGATGTTTTTTGATTACAGGCAAGAGTGAGCGCGTTAAGCGTCATGGGGTAATAATCGGGTGTAATTTTATTTTTTTCTATCAGAGAGCCCAACACCCTCAATTCAACAGGGTTTAACTGAGGGAGCGTTTCTTTTTTTATTGTTTCCATACCTGCAAAGCTACGAAATGGGAATCTTGGAACAAAACTGAAACATGCTACCTTCAGGGTTGATCGCAAAAAACCCTGAGCATGTTAACATGCTCAGGGCAATCTTACTATTTTTTCTAGAAGCTTACACCCAAAGAAATCATGAGGCTGTGTAAATTTTCTTTGTCAAATTTCTCCTGATCCTGAACTGAAAATCCATATACCGTTACCCTTTGTGTTATTTCAGGCGCATGAGCGCCCAGGTAACAATAATGTGCTCCTACGGTAAATCTATCAAACAACAGGAGTCCTCCACCCAATTTACCTGCAAAGGCAAGCGTTGGTTTAAACGTAATTTCACCGCTGTATCCCTGTCCGTTATAAGTTAAATCTGTAGCCTTCATGATGTTCATACCAAGGCCTGCATTTGTAAATATCCCTACTGTTTTATTTATTTTGTACTTATAATTAATCCCGGCTGTTATAGGAACATTCATGAATTTATGAAAGCTTATTTCTGCCCCGTCTAAATCTTTCTTTAAATCATTCTTAAAAGAAGTTTGCAGGCCATTCATATTAAAATCTACCCCAGCCTGTATTCCTAAACCTGAATTGCCAATAGGGTAGGTGTACGATATTCCTGCATTAAAACCAGGAGCAGCCCCAATAAGTATTTTATTTTCATTTGGGTTAGCTTTGGCTTGCGCCCAGGAGCCCAGCGGCATAGTGGTTCCGGCATGTATTTCAAGACCAACCTGTGCATGAAGTTGACAACCCATTAACAAACCTGATAAACATACGGCTAATTTTTTTACTACTTTTTTCATAATTCGTTTTATTTTATTCTTCCTACTCTCTTATGGATTTTCGGATACTCCTTAATTTTCGGTGCTAAATTAGGCTTACAACTGTGGATGAAAGTGGGGATATTAGAATTCAAGGGGCGTGAATTAGAATTCGATTGCTTAATTGAAGTAAGCGTGTAATAGAATTGAAGATGATGTGCTGGATCAATTAAATTTAAGCTGATCATGCTTCTTTTGTTGATATAGTTTAATCAGCGCAACTCAGGACATGTCTATCTGAGCGATTATTAATCAGGTTAAGAAAAAAGAAAAAAGGGGGCTCTTCCCCCCTTATATGACCCTATCAGCCTCTTAAACAATTTTATCGTAACTATTTGTTATGCTCCATTACCCTTCATTTCAAAGTGTTTTGGAAAACCAACACTATTTACAACTTCATTAACTTGCGTGATACGGAGTGATCTTTATCCGAAACCTGGAGCAGGTATGAACCAGATGAAAGTGCATCTATGTGTAGATTTATATGATGATTGTTTTCAATGGTTTCTTTCTTAACATTCTCCTCCAGGAGTAAATGGCCATTTAAATCCAATAGCCTGATGTTTAGTTTATCACCGCTGATGTTTTCTACGTCCATACTTATGTCTGCATCAAAAATAGTTGGATATACCTTTATTTCCTCCACATCCGATTCGCAGGAAGAGGCAATCATTGGAAAAATTTCTGTTTTACCATCATAATCTGTTTGGGACAACCTGTAATAGGCATCATTGCGTATCTCAGGGTAATGGTAGCTATATTCATTGATAGCGTATGAGGTACCGCTTCCTTTAATGGTTGTAATTTTCTTCCAGTTTTGATTATTGGTACTTTGCTCTATGGTAAAATAATCATTATTTACTTCTGTTTGGGTGGCCCAGCTCAAATCTGTTCCGTTTGTTTTACATTTTTCGGTAAAATAAAGCAATTCCACTGGCAAAGTAGTTTGGGTACGGTTAATGGTTCCTAAACTAAAACGACTGGCATTGGGCAAAATAACACCACTAAATCTATATATATTATTTCCCAAAGAAGTAGCCCCACTGATAACTCCACTGGTTCCTGCAGTTTCATCCGAAAATACGCCATCATTATCTGTATCTATCAATAGCCTGAGATCGCTGGCAGTAACCGAACCCAGACCGGTTAAATCAAATGAAATACTTATGGTTCCAACATTTCCAGTGTGAGAATTTCTCCAGGTTCTGCTCATTCTGGAAACCACAGCACTGGGAACATCTGTATTGTTGTTGGCATTTAATAGAGCGTTATCGTGCCCCCATAACAAATATTCGCCGTTTCCTAAATCAGATGGGCTGTATATCCTCACAATTCCAGTTCCTCTGGCATCATCATGTATGTTAGATGCATCCACTCTGCCAATTCCTGATACATCGTAATCAAAGTTTCCGTTAACTGCATCATCCATAGTGTACAGGTTATTTGGAATTGAAAAACTTCCATATTTTGACGACAAATAATTTTCTATAATTCTTGTTTTGGCACTATTCAGCAATTCATCATGTACAATTACCTCTAATGCTTCAAAGTCCGAAGGAACAGAAGTTCCAGGTGTTGCGCCCAGCATATAATAGGGTACACCGTAGGCTGATGAGCCAATGGTAATTGTTTGAGAACTGGAACCAGCTTTTATGGTCATGCTGGTGCTACTTTGTTCTTTATGCCAGGAGTATAAATTATAGGATCCGTTAGAATAAGCAATAGAGGTTGAATAATCGTTAACAAACCAGGTAGTATAGCCCACCATGTTGGTATTAGCAAACTGAGCCAATCTAAGGCTATAGGTTTGATCATCCGCAAGAGCATTGGCTGCATAGCCGTTAGCAATTGCTTTTACTACATAAAAGGCCGATACTTTATTGAGGTAAGATGCCGAAGAAGCACTCAGGTGTTTATAATTTACAGCAGCATCAAACTTTACGGCATTATAGGTTCCTGCGGTATAGTAGCTGGGTTTATATCCAGTCGGGTTTTGACTTAAATCAAAGGATCTACCGCTTTTATCGTACCAGGTAGATATAGCAGTGCCATTGGTTGGATTATTGGATGTACTACCATCCCCGTCAATATCATTGGCATCTAACCATAAACGTAAAGATCCCTGAGAAGCTGATATGTAGGCAACACCACCAGGGCCATTATTTACAGGGCATGTAGAGGAAAAACTAAACGTTTGTCCAACAGCAGGACTTTTAGAACCAGAAGAAGTAAATGCACAGTTAGCTGTATTACTATTTCCTGTAGCGGTTCCTGTCCAGGAATTAGTAGTACTTAAATTATAATAATCTTCATTAGAGCTTCCCCTGATTCCTACTTGCGGAAAAGTATTATTGTTGCCGGGTGAAATAGTACCCCCATATACGAAAGTTATTTGGTCAGTATTGTAATTTAACCTGATTTGAAAGCTTATGATTTCCGGATCAACAGCATATCTTTTTACATCTTTCCATTGTATTACAAACTCACTACTGGCTGTTTTGTCCTCATAGCGTATTTCCGGTGATCCGGTAGATGAATTAGTAAGATCCACTCCAAATGCAGAAACACAACCTACATATGCCCCAGTACTGGAAATAGGTAAGTAATTGGTAGATGTAGGAGCAGAGCCAAAAGTGATAAAACCATTGGTAGAAATATAAATAGTAGTATAAGAAGTACAGTTAAACTTAAAAGCAGGAATAGTGATAGCTGCAGAAACTGCATCATCAAAGGTTCCGGAATAAAGTACGGTACCTCCGGTTATGGCTGCATAATACCCTGATGAAGAAGTGTAAGTATAAGAAACCGCTCGTGTGTAATACCCATACAATAATGTAAATTGTATAAAAAAACTTAGTTTCTTTACTTTTCTGAATTTTCCTGGTAAAGGGGCGATTTTCGACATTTATTCAATTTTACTTTTCTTTGTAAAAACAAATTACACTTATTACGTACAAGCAACATAGCACGTTTCGATCAATGAATTCAAGGCTTCTAAACTTCGTCTATACAATAGTGGGTTTAGTAATTATTCCTTGCGTATTCATTTATTCCATTTACGCTTTGGTCATTTCTTGGATTTAAATCACCTTTTCGATTATTCTACGCATTTACAGGATCAAGGAAAAGAAGTTATTCTGAAGTTAGTCGTCCAATATGAAACAATACAGGTTCAACATCAAAACAGTTCAACAAAAATGTGATACCAATTGAGGTTAAGGAGGGAATGAATGAGGTTTTGCTTCTTTAAAGCCTTGAAAAAGAGAAAGCCATTCTCCCGGTTAATGTAGGTTAGCCCCCTGATAACCTCCAACCAAAAGAACAGCTTTCTATGATTAATCTCCAATTCAAAGAAATTGAAAATTAACCCCACTGAAATTTTTACCGTCAACATCTAAAGCATAAATGCGGTATGTTATCCTGTGCAATATTACACGATGAAAATTATTATTCTTATAGAAATGAGTATTCGATAGGTTTCAACGAGTATTCGGAAGAATGATGAAGGAATATTAATTATTTTCTCTATTGTATAACTATTGGAAACAAGTTCCTTCCAATACTAGAGTGTTGCACTGTAAAATTATCGACTAATCCATCTGCAATCTTAGCAAGTTTTTGATTAAGGCACTTTCTTTTTTTCTTTGGTGAGTCCGTATGCAGTAAAATATCCAAGACCACCATTACTTATATTGTTGGTTGGGTTTGCCGGAAGAGAAGCTAAAAACTGCACTGCTCCAACACCTCCCAAAGCATTGGGCAAAGTATTGTAAAAATCATACGTGACTTTGTCAATGCTTTGCAGTTGAACAAATACGGAATCTTTACTCTTTAAGTTTGTTCTTATACGCACGCTTACTTGTTGCCCATCTAAGTATTTATCTGAAATAACACGGTCGTTTCTACCGGTAATTGCAAGGGGGTTATCTGAAGTAAAAACAAGACGATAATAATTTCCTGCCCCCGCAGGATCTGTAAATTTGCAAATAACCCTGTAACCGTTGATAATATTACTGTTTTGAGACTTAATAGGTTCCAGTAAGAAAGAATCAAGCGGCACGGGTTTATTCAAATAAGAGACAGCTGTATACTCTTTGTTATTCGTGTTTATTTTCAAGGTATACGTGTTTCCCGGCTCTCCCTTTAAATTCTGACAACTATATACGCCTGGTAATGATTCAGTCAACTTCTCACTGCCCCCAATATTGTCTGTAATATGCACACTGGCTCCCTGTACCACTGGGAAATTATTTGTTTCATCATTTCCAACAGACAAATTTAAATAAACCAGGTAGGGACCAGATGATGTATGAATATTTCCCTGCACTACTAATTGTGGTTCTGCATTTTTTACATCCACTTCTATCACTTTTTCACAGGAAATACATGCCATGATGGTGAGTGAAAGGGTAAAAAGATTTCTATAGCATTTTATACTTGTCATTTTTTAAAATTTAAAATTATAGGTAATGGCCGGAACCCATCTGAACAGGGCTAATTGAACCGCCTGTATTTTAGTAGGGTCATTTGGATTTTCCTGAAAGGTGATAGAAAATGGGTTCTCCCTTCCATAAGCATTGTAAACAGAGAAGTTCCAGTCCGACTCAAATTTATCCGTTTTTTTTCCCTGCATCGTTAACCCAATATCCATTCTATGGTACACCGGCATTCTATATGAATTTCTTTCTGAGTAAAGGTAAGCCACCTGATCGCCAATTTTGTATTTACCACTTGGGAAGGTAGCCGCAAAACCTGTATGAAAAACGAATGTAGATGAAAGTGTAAATTTTTCGTTGAACTTGTATATGCCCACTACCGAAAGGTTATGAATAATATCGTGCCTTGCCGGAAACTTATTGCCATTATTCAAGCCCTCAAACTGCCTCCATGTTCTTGACCAGGTGTAAGAAATCCATCCGGTAAACTTTCCGGTCTTTTTCTTAATAAATAGCTCCAGCCCATAAGCCCAACCCTTACCATACAGCAATTGAGACTCCACTGTTTTATTAAACCTTAAATCAGCTCCGTTTACATAATCAATTTGATTTTTCATGGTTTTGTAAAATGCCTCCACAGAAGCTTCTACCTTATTATCCAGAAAATTTCTGAAATACCCTAGCGCTCCCTGATCACCAATTTGTGGTTGAACATTATTGCTACATGGTACCCATAAATCGACAGGCGTAGAGGTAGTAGTATTAGAAAGTAAATGGAGGTACTGATTAATGTGATTGTAAGAAAATTTTATGGAATTTTTTTCATTGATGATGAAAGATGCGGATACCCGGGGTTCAACAGCATAATAGGTTTTAATTTTTTCATTATTCCCGAAATAAGCTGAGTCTGCTATATTCCCATTACCATCGTAACTATACATGGTTCCGGGTCCCAGAGAGGTGAAGGAAGAAAACCTTAATCCATAATGCAATTGCAGCCAGCCTGTAACAGAATAATCATCAGAAAAATATAAGGCGCGCTCTAATCCGTATTTCTTTTCCATACTTCTCCTCAACCTAACTGGAACGCCTGTTGAAGCAGCAGCATTGATGGTTACTTCAGAAGGAATAAAGGTATGGTACATGATTTGTCCACCTGCTTTTAAAGCATGTCTGGTGTTGGGGAAAAAGTGAATATCCTCTTTGAACGAAAAATCTTTAATTCCGGTAGTTACTTTAAATTGTGCATCGCCAGCCCCTAACACTATATTTGAAAGGTAATTGGTGAAAATAAAAGAGGTGTTGGAAAATAATTTGGATCCAAATAAATGATTCCATCTGACAGTTCCGGTGGCATTACCCCAATCTATTCCAAAACTACGGTTAGCCGCCTCCCGGTTACTAAAAGTAAAATTATCTTTCCCAAAATATCCTGAAATATAAATTTTATCCTTTTCTCCTAATTGATAATTCGCCTTCAGATTAAAATCATAAAAATACAATGCTGTTCCTCTGAATTGCTTAGGGCCAAATGCTTTCAGAAAAAGATCAGCGTAGGTTCGCCTGCCCGAAATGATGAATGAGCCTTTTCCTTTATTAATCGGCGCTTCCAACGTGAGTCTGGATGATATTAAACCAAGGCCTCCACTGGCTGTGAATTTTTTCGAATTTCCATCATTCATTTTTACATCCAGTACCGAAGAAATCCTTCCTCCATATTCTGCCGGAATTCCTCCTTTGAAAATAGTTACATCTTTAATGGCATCAGAATTAAACACCGAGAAAAAACCCATTAAATGGGTAGGATTATAGACTACAGCTTCATCCAGCAAAATCAGGTTTTGATCTGCACCACCACCTCTCACAAAAAAACCAGAAGTGCCATCGGTAACATTCGTTATTCCGGGTAATAATTGTATCGTTTTCAATATATCCCTTTCTCCAAAAAAAACGGGAATAGTTTTTATCTCTTTTACATCAAGCCGTTGTGAACTCATTTGGGAGGAAACAATTTGCTGATTTTGCTTCTCTTCTGAAATCGTAATTTCAGCAAGTGTTGTTGGGGCTGGCTTAATTTCAAGGTTCAATTGAACATTTTTGTTTAACCTCACCAGGGTATCAATATTCAAGTAACCTAAATAAGATATGCTAAAGTGATATGCCCCTGCAGGTAAGGTTATAGAATAATATCCATAGGCATTAGTACTGGTTCCTACAGCCGGAAGCTCATTCACTTTAATTATGGCGCCAATTAACTGTTCGCCTGATGCAGCATCTGTTAAAACTCCCTGGAGTGTATATTTTTCCTGCGCCCGGGAAATATTGTGTCCACACAGCAACCAAATCATACATACTGCATAAGCCAAAATTCTGTTTCTCATGCAGCAAATGTACAACAATACTTATGCAGGGCATTCACTTTTTTGTTAAA
>JACCDP010174993.1_pt1 | contig 24662 bp, 24 predicted proteins | sample 7445841 | NCBI WGS metagenome assembly JACCDP01 (sample SAMN15323441, study PRJNA562643) | freshwater metagenome | isolation source: river surface water | place: USA:Blue River Watershed | collected 2017-08-17
CCTGTGCGAGCAGATGGCTCGCGATCTCGGTTGTGCCGCGCCACTGTTCACTGCGGCGCTGCCTTACTTCCGGGAGGCGATGGCCCAAGGCTTGGCCCATGAAGACATCAGCGCCGTCATCAAGCTCTTGGAAGCCCAGGCCATGCACACCCCGGCCTCGAGGCAGCCATGAGCGCCGCGACTTTGCGCATCGTCTTCCATGGCCGCAATGCGGCCCAGTTCCGACCCGGTCTGGAAAAGCTCATCGGCACTGCGCACCAGGTCGAGGTGCTTGGCGACGGGTTGACCGACCCGGCCGAGGTGACCGCCTTCGAGCAAGCCGATGTCGTGGTGGGCATCCGACTGACGGCGCAAATGCCCAGGCTGCACAAGCTCAGGCTCTACCACGCGCCGGCCGCCGGAACCGATGCCATCGACGCCAGCTTGCTGCCGGCCGGCTGCAGCTTGTGCAACTGCTTTGGCCACGAAGACGCGATCGCCGAATATGTGTTTGCCGCCCTGCTCCATCGCCATGTGCCCTTGGTTGAGGCCGACGCAGGCCTGCGCCAACAGCGCTGGACCTACTGGGCCGGCGCCCCGAGCGCCTTGCGCACCGAACTGGGGGCGCAAACCCTGGGGGTGCTCGGACTCGGTCATATCGGGCGCACCCTGGCCCACCGGGCCCGCGCCTTCGGCATGCGGGTGCATGGCTGCAACCGAAGTGACACCCAGGCGGGCAGCGTCGACCGGCTCTGGCCCTTGGAGGCGCTCGATGAATTCATGGCCAGTGTCGATGTGGTGGTCATCACCCTGCCGCTGACCGACGAGACCCGGGGACTGGTCGGCAAGCAAGCGCTGGCGGCCCTGCAGCCCCATGCAGTGCTGATCAATGTGGGACGCGGGCCGGTGGTCGAGGAACAGGCCCTCTTTGAGGCGCTGCAAAGCCGGCAGATTGCAGGCGCCGTCATCGACACCTGGTACCAATACCCAGGCCCCGGAGAGATCACCGCCGCGCCCTCGCGCCTGGACTTTGCCCGCCTGGACAATGTCCTGATGACGCCGCATATGTCGGGCTGGACGCATGGCACTGTTTCGCGCCGGCAGCAGACCCTGGCCGACAACATCAACCGCCTGGCCCGGGGGCTGCCGCTTGTTAACCAACTGCGGGGGCCTGAGCGCAGCGCCTGATGCAAGCGGTGCCGCACGAACGGAGGCACCCGGTGAGTCCGTCAGGGACGCCCATGACAGAGGGTTAGTCCTCACGGGCACACGCCAAGCTCGGCGTAATATCCCCACAGTCCGTATAGCCTTTGCCTGGAGAGAACGTCTTGTCCAAACCCGATGTGCTGGCCGCTGCCAAGCTGCACCCCTTCTACCGGCAGGCGCTCGACGCACACTACACGGTCCACGACCGAACCCACGAACTCGATCCAGCCGCCTTCGCGCAGATTGCCCCGCGCATCGTAGGCGTTGCAGCCACGGGTGAATCCCTGGTACCCGGCAGCCTGCTGGAGCGCTTGCCGTCGGCACGGGTGGTGTCGGTTTTCGGGGTCGGTTACGACGGCGTGGACGTCGCGGCCGCCCTGCGGCTGGGTGTTCCGGTCACCCACACGCCGGGCGTTCTCAGTGACGATGTGGCCGATCTGGCCATGGCCCTGGTGCTGTCGGTGGCCCGGCAGGTCCCGCAGGCCGATGCCTTTGTGCGCGCCGGGCGCTGGCTGGACGGTCCTCTGCCGCTGGGCCGTAAAGTCTCAGGGGCCCGCATGGGTATCGTCGGCATGGGTCGCATCGGGCAGGCGATCGCCACCCGCGCCCAGGCTTTTGGCATGTCGATTGCCTACACCGCCCGCACCGCCAAGGGCGATCTGCCCTATCGCTTCTTGCCAGATTCGGTTTCCCTGGCCGCCGAATCGGACTTCCTGGTGGCCATCACCCCGGGCGGCGCAGCCACCCGCCACCTGATCGATGCGTCGGTGCTGGCCGCCCTGGGCCCCCAGGGCTTTCTGATTAATGTGGCGCGCGGCAGTGTGGTCGACGAGCAGGCGCTCATCGAAGCCCTGTCCCAAGGCCGGATTGCCGGTGCGGGGCTGGATGTGTTCGCCGACGAACCCCGGGTTCCCGATGCCTTGCGGTCCATGCCACAGGTGGTGTTGACGCCGCACATGGCCAGCGCCACCGCTCAGACCCGCCAGGCCATGGCCGACCTGGCCTTTGCCAATATCCAGGCGGGCATTGAAGGTCGGGCCCTGCACACGCCCGTTCCCGAATGGACCGCCAAGGCCCAAGGCTGACATGACCCTCCGGCCAGCCGCTCTTGCGCCGCGCCTGATCGTCATGGGCGTCTCGGGCAGCGGCAAGTCGACGGTGGGGGCCGCCCTGGCCGAGCGGATGGGCCTGGAGATGGTCGATGGCGATGACCTGCACCTGCCTGAAAGCGTGGCCAAGATGCGAGCCGGCATTGCCTTGGAGGACGCCGACCGGTGGCCCTGGCTGGACCGTACCGCCAACCTGCTGGCCGCACGATCGGGGCCGCCCGGTCTGGTCGTGGCATGCTCCGCGCTGCGACGCGTTTACCGGGACCGCATTCGGCACGGGGCACAGGGAGTGCGTTTTGTGTTCCTGGACGGCGGCTTTGAACTGATCCGCCAGCGCATGACCTTGCGGGTGGGCCACTACATGCAACCGGACCTGTTGCAAAGCCAGTTCCGCACGCTGGAGCGACCCGACGTGGATGAAACCGATGTCTTGGCCCTCAACATCCATCGTTCTGTGGACGAGCTGGTCGAGGCCGCTCTTTCGGGACTGCGCGGGGCCAGCCCTGCACCGGCGCAGCGCCGCCCGGGCCACCCAGTCGTGCCGCCCTGAGGACGCCCCCTTAAAAAAACGTCACTGGCGCAGACGATGATGCGCCGCCCTTTTAAAAACGCTCAATAACCCAAGGAGACTGACCATGAAACTATCGCGCCTTCTGATCGCCACCCTGATGGCCGCTGTGGGCACCAGCGCCCTGGCCAACAAGTTCAATCTGAAGATGGGCCACGCGGTCAACACCACCGACGGCCAGCACGCCGCCGCCATGAAACTGGCCGAGCTGGTCAAGCAGCGCACCAACGGCGATGTGGAAATCACCATCTTCCCTTCCAACCAACTGGGCAACGACGCCGCCATGATCAATGGCACCCGCGGCGGCACCATCGACATCGTCTCCAGCGGCGCATCCAACTTCAATGGCATCGTGCCCAACACGGCGGCGATGGAACTGCCCTTCGTCTTCCGCAGCGCTCAACATGCCTACGCCGTGCTCGATGGTCCGGTGGGTACCGGCGTGCTCAATGAGCTGGCCCCCCACGGCCTGAAGGGCCTGGCCTACTGGGAAAACGGCTGGCGCGCCTTCACCAACAACAAGCGGCCGGTGACCAAGCCTGAAGACTTGAAGGGCCTGAAGATCCGCTCCACGCCCAACCCGTACCACATCCAGGCCTTCCGCCTGCTGGGCATGAACCCGGCCCCGATGCCGATTGCCGAGCTCTACACCGCGCTGGAAACCGGCACTTTTGACGCCCAGGAGCATCCGATCAACGTCACCTGGTCGTCCAAGTTCTACGAGGTGCAGAAACACCTGACTGTGAGCAACCATGTGTATTCGCCGCTGGTGGTGGCCATGAACAAGGCCAAATTCGACAGCCTGCCGGCCAACTACCAAAAAATCATCGTCGATGCAGCCCGTGAAGCGGCCACCTACCAGCGCAACCTCAATGCACAAAATGCAAGCAAGGTGGTGGCCGACCTCAAGAAGTCCGGCATGCAGGTGGTCGAGAACGTAGACATGGCGCCCTTCCAGAAAATCGTATCGGCCGAGATCGCCAAGACCTTTGCCGAAAAGAACGGGCCGGCCCTGCTCAGAGCCATCGAGTCAACCAAGTAAGCACCGACCGAGCGGACCGCCTCACCGCAGGCGGCCCGCTCTCGCTCAGTCATGCACAAAATCAGCCACCTCTTTTTCAAGGTGGCCGAATTCACCCTGGTGGTCATGCTCTCGCTCATGGTCATCATGGTGTTCGGCAACGTGGTCCTGCGCTACGGATTCAACGACGGGCTGATTGCCTCGGAAGAACTCTCGCGCTACCTCTTCATCTGGATCACCTTCCTGGGCGCCATCGTGACCCTGCGGGATAACGCCCACCTGGGTCTGGATTCCTTGGTGAGGCACCTGAGCCTGCGCGGCAAGAAGGTGGCCTTTGCCCTGTCCAACCTGCTGATGCTCGGGTGCTGCACGCTGATGTTCTACGGCACCTACAAGCAGCATGGCATCAATGCCACCACCCGTTCGCCGGTCATGGAGCTGCCCATGAGCTGGGTCTACGGCATCGGCTACATCACCAGCATCGCCATGGGCCTGATGATCCTGGCCAAGCTGGTCCGCCTGGCCAAGGGGCAGTTCCGCGAATCGGACCTGATTCAGGTCCAGGACTCGGAAGAGACCGCCACCGCGCCTGCAACGGAGGACCGCAAGTGACCGTTCTGGTGTTCATTGGGTCGCTGTTGGCGGCCATGGCGCTGGGCATGCCGATTGCCTTTTCGCTGATTGTCTCGGGGGTGGCACTGATGCTGCACCTGGACAATTTCGACACCCAGATCGTGTCCCAAAACCTGATCAGCGGCGCCGACAACTTCCCACTGATGGCCGTGCCCTTCTTCATGCTGGCCGGCGAACTGATGAACGCCGGCGGCATGAGCCGACGCATCGTCGAATCGGCCATGGTCTGGGTAGGCCATCTGCGTGGCGGCCTGGGCTATGTGGCGGTCTTTGCGGCCATCGTCATGGCCAGCCTGTCCGGTTCAGCCGTGGCCGACACAGCCGCGCTGGCGGCCGTGCTCCTGCCCATGATGCGCGATGCCGGTTATCGCATGGACCGCTCGGCCGGTCTGATTGCCGCCGGCGGCATCATTGCCCCGGTGATACCACCGTCCATCGGCTTCATCCTGTTTGGTGTGATTGGCGGCGTCTCGATCTCCAAGCTGTTTCTGGCTGGCATCTTCCCCGGCCTCCTGATGGGGCTGGCCCTGGTCATCACCTGGTCTATCGTGGCTCGCAAGGATCAGGTCAAGGTGGCCGAGAAGGTGCCGCTGGCGCGACGGCTGCGCGTCACGCTCAACGCCTTCTGGTCCTACCTGCTGGCGATCACCATCATCGGAGGCATGAAGATGGGCATCTTCACGCCCACCGAGGCGGCCGTGGTGGCGGTGGTGTATTCACTGTTTGTCGGCCTGTTTATCTACCGCGAGATCAAGCTGCGACAGCTCTACGGCATCATCCTGGCGGCGGCCAAAACCTCGTCGGTGGTGATGTTCCTGGTGGCCGCTGCGTTGATCAGCGCCTGGTTGATCACGGTCGCTCAAATCCCCAACCAGATCGTCGAGATGCTCAGGCCCTTCCTCGACAACCCGACGCTGCTGCTGGTCATGCTGATGATTCTGGTGATGATCGTCGGCACCGCGCTCGATTTCGCGCCCACCGTCCTGATCCTGACACCCGTCCTGATGCCCCTGGTCAAGCAGGCTGGCATTGACCCGGTCTATTTCGGCGTCCTGTTCATCATCAACAACGCCATCGGCCTGCTCACGCCGCCGGTGGGCACGGTGCTCAATGTGGTCTGCGGTGTCGGCCGGATCCCGATGCACGATGTCATCCGGGGGGTGATGCCCTTCCTGGTTTCGCAAGTGGTGGTGATGGGCGCGCTGATCGCCTTTCCCAGCCTGGTCATGGTCCCCCTCAAATGGTTGTTGATGCGATGAATATCCTTGAAACCTTCGGCCTGCGTGGTCGGCGCGCCCTGATCACCGGCTCATCGGCAGGCATTGGCCTGGCGCTGGCCGAGGCGCTGGGGCAAGCCGGCGCTCAGGTCATCATCAATGGCCGAACGGCCGACAAGGTGGCCCAAGCGGTACAAGCCTTGCGGAATCAGGGCCTGGCCGCCGATGCGGCTGTTTTTGACGTCACCGACGCGGCCGCGGTGCACGAGGCGGTCGAGGGCATCGAAAAGCAGGGGCCGATCGATATCCTGATCAACAACGCCGGCATGCAGATTCGCGGGGCGTTGCAGGACTACAAGGCCGCGGACTGGCACACCCTGATGCGAACCAACCTCGACAGCGTGTTCCATGTGGGGCAGACCGTGGCTCGCGCCATGATCGCCCGCGGCCGCGGCAAGATCATCAACATCTGCTCCGTGCAAAGCGAGCTGGGTCGCCCCGGCATCGCACCGTACACGGCCAGCAAAGGGGCGGTGAAGATGCTGACCAAGGGCATGGCCATCGACTGGGGGCCGCTGGGGCTGCAGGTCAACGGCATCGGGCCAGGCTACTTCAAGACCGAACTCAATCAAAAATTGGTCGATGACCCGGCCTTCAGTGCCTGGCTGATCGGTCGCACCCCCAGTCGGCGCTGGGGCGATCTGCAGGATCTCGGCGGTGCAGCCGTGTTTCTGGCCAGCGACGCCTCGCGCTTCGTCAACGGCCACATCCTCTATGTCGATGGTGGGGTCACCGCCACGCTTTAAGATGGCGAGTCCCTGGTTCAGGAGGTTCCCATGAAATCTGTCGTTTGTCATGCCGCCAAGGACTTGCGCCTTGAAGAAAGTCCCCTGCCCGAGCCGGGCCCCCGGCAACTGCGTGTGCGGATCGCCTACGGCGGCATTTGCGGCTCGGACCTGCACTATTACCAGCACGGCGGCTTTGGGACGGTACGGATTCGCCAGGCCTTGGCCCTCGGTCACGAGGTCTCGGGCGTGGTCGATGCCCTCGGTGCCGAGGTCACTCATCTGCGGCCAGGCCAGCGCATTGCCATTTCCCCCTCCCGGCCCTGCGGGCACTGCCGCTTCTGCCAATCCGGGCAACACAACCATTGCCTGAACATGCGCTTTTTCGGCAGCGCCATGCCTTTTCCTCACATCCAGGGCGCTTTCAGCGAGCAGGTGGTGATCGAGGCGCACCAAGCCCACCCGATTGACCCGACCTTGAGCCTGTCCCTGGCGGCACTGGCTGAGCCGCTGTCGGTGGGTCTGCATGCCATCAGCCGCGCCGGCAGCGTGCTGGGGCAACAGGTGCTGGTGACCGGATGCGGCCCCATCGGCTCGCTGCTGATCGGCGCTCTGCGCCGCGCCGGTGCCGGACGCATCGTCGCTGCTGACATTGCAGACCTGCCCCTGCAATGCGCGCGGCAAATGGGTGCCGATGAGACCATCAACCTCAAAAGCCAAGCCGATCGGATCGAGAGCTACAAGCTCGAGAAGGGACAATTCGACGCGGTGTTCGAAGCCTCTGGAACCGAAGCGGCCTTGCGGCTCGGTCTGGACCTCATCCGTCCACGCGGGATCCTCGTGTCCATTGGCATGGGCGGTGATGTCAGCCTGCCCATGACGCAACTGGCTGCCAAAGAGGTGGACCTGCGCGGCACGTTCCGCTTTCACCCGGAATTTGCCACCGCGGTTCGCTTCCTCAATGAAGGCCTGATCGACGGCCGGCCCGTCATCACCGCCGTGCTGCCGCTGAATCGCGCCCTGGAGGCTTTCGACCTGGCTGGCGACAAATCTCGCTCCCTGAAGGTTCAGATTGCCTTCAGCGAAGAAACCGTTTGAATGCTCTGACCCACGCTTATGAAAAAAATTGCTCTCGTCACTGGCGCCAGTTCCGGCATCGGCCGCGCCTGCGCCCTGGCCTTGCTCAAGGAAGATTGGCAGGTGGTGCTGGTGGGTCGGCGCGCCGATGCGCTGGCCCAAACCCTGGCGCAAGCCGGCGACAAGGCCGGACGCGGCATGGCGGTGGCAACCGATATCTCGGACCCTGAGCAGGTTGCCACTCTGTTTGCGCAGGTTCGCCAGCAGCACGGCCGTCTGGACTTGCTCTTCAACAACGCGGGAATTTCGCTGCCGGGTACGCTGCCCGGCGATCTGGCGGCTGACGATTGGCGCCGAGCGGTCGACATCAACCTCAACGGTGCGTTCTACTGCCTCTCCCGGGCCTTCAAGCTGATGCAGGAACAAAATCCGCAGGGCGGTCGCATCATCAACAACGGTTCGATTTCGGCCTACGTCCCCCGCCCTGGATCCATCGCCTACACGGCGACCAAGCATGCCATTTCGGGCCTGACTCGGGCCGCCTCCCTCGATGGGCGCCCCTTCAACATTGCGGTCGGGCAAATCGACATTGGCAATGTGGCCTCCGACATGACCGCACGCATGGCCACCGGTATCGTGCAAGCGGACGGCAGCATCAAGACCGAGCCCCGCATGGACATGTCGGCGGTGGTGGAAACCTTCATGACCATGGCCCGGCTGCCCTTGTCGGCCAACATCCTGTTCACCACGGTCATGGCCACCCACATGCCCTATGTCGGTCGAGGCTGACGCCCGATTGCTGCGCGGCACCCGCCAACCATGACACAAAAAGCCGATATCGGGCTGATCGGCCTGGGGGTGATGGGCGAGAACCTGGCCTTGAACTTCGAGCGCCAGGGCCACGCCGTCTGCGGCTTCGATACCGACACGGGGCGTCGCCAGAGTTTTGCCCAACGCGGGCAAGGCCGCAGCGCCTGGGCGGCGGACAGTCTTGCGGCCCTGGTGGCCTGCCTGCGTCGGCCGCGCCGCCTGCTGATCATGGTGCCCTCTGGTGCGGCGGTCGATGCGGTCATCAGCAGCCTCGAGCCCTTGCTGGAAGCCGGCGATGTGCTGATCGACGGCGGCAACACCCACTACCTGGACACAGAGCGCCGCTTGCAGCAGCTGCGGGCCCAGGGCCTGCTGTATGTGGGCATGGGGGTCAGTGGCGGCGAGCACGGTGCGCTGTGGGGCCCGGCCCTGATGCCTGGCGGTCACCCGGATGCCTGGCCCCTGATCGAGCCCCTGTTGAAATCGGTGGCCGCTCGCACGGAAGATGGGCAGCCCTGCTGCCACTGGATGGGATCGGGCGGCGCAGGCCACTGTGTGAAGATGGTGCACAACGGCATCGAATACGCCGAGATGCAGGCCCTGTGCGAGGCTTACTGGCTCATGCATCAGATCCTGGGACTGCCGGCACCGGCGATCGCCGATGTCTTTGAGCGATGGAATCAGGGCGAGCTGGCCAGCTATCTGGTGGAGATCACGGCCCGCATCCTGCGCCGGCTGGATCCGCCGAGCGGCCGGCCCCTGGTCGATCTGATCGTCGACACCGCCGAGCAAAAGGGCACCGGCAAGTGGACCAGCCAGGCCGCGCTCGACCTCGGGGTGCCGGCCCCCACGCTGGCGCAGGCCGTCTTTGCCCGCACCTTGAGCGCGCTGCGGAGCCAACGGGCACTGGCCGCGAAAACACTGCCCGGTCCGTCCGCCGCTGCTGCGCCCCATTGGGCAGACACCATCGAGCGCTTGGGCCAGGCGCTGATGGCCTCGCGCATCTGCACCTACGCGCAGGGCTTTGCCCTGCTGCAAAGCGCCGCTACAGAGCACGGCTGGGGCCTTAAACCGGCTGAAATCGCGGCCAACTGGCGCGCTGGCTGCATCATTCGGGCCCGGCTGCTGGGCGATATCGGGCGGGCCTACCAACGCCGACCCGATCTGCCCAATCTGATGCTCGACACCGACATGGCCACGCGCCTGCAGCCGGCTCAGCAGGCCCTGCGCGAAGTGGTGGCCCTGGGCGCGATGCATGGCATCGCCATGCCCGCCCTGACCGGGTCGCTGGGCTACTACGACGCCTACCGCTGCGAACGGCTGCCCGCCAATTTGCTGCAGGCACAGCGCGATTACTTTGGCGCCCACGGCTACCGGCGAACCGACCAACCGGGGCAGTTCCACACGCGCTGGGACGCGTGAGCGACCCGCCTTAGCTCAGCCGCACGATCGCATCGGCACGCTTGTGCAGATCGGGGAGAAGTTCGAGCCCCAGGCCGGGTTGATCGTTCAGGCTGATCATGCCCCCCTCAACCTTCGGCAGCTCGGTCACGAGCTCCTTGTACCAGCCGCTGTAGAAGGCGCGAACGCTCTCCTGAATCAGGGCATTGGGCGCATGCAGGGACAAGTGGGTGGAGGCCGCCCAGACCACCGGGCCGGTGCAATCGTGCGGAGCAACCGGCAGTTGCCAGGCATCGGCCATCGCGGCAATCTTGCGAGCTTCCGTCAGGCCACCGCACCAGCTCAGGTCGAGCATGGCCACCCCGGCCACACCCGTTTGCAGGTAGTCCTTGAAACCCCATTTGTAGCTCAGGGTTTCGCTGGCGCAGATCAGCGCCTTGCAGTCCTGGGCGTATTGCTTGAGGAGATCCAGGCTGTCCATCCGAATCGCATCTTCATGCCAGAAGGTGTTGAACTCCTGCAAGGCCCGAGAGATCTTGCACGCCATCGGCAGGCGCCAAAGGCTGTGAAACTCGACCATGATGTCCATCTGATCGCCGACCGCCTTGCGAATCTTGCGAAACGGCTCCAGGGCGCTGTCGAGCTCCTGCGGGCTGATGTACTGCCCGTGCGAACGTTCGGCCGCCAGGTCGAAAGGCCAGATCTTCATGCCGGTGATGCCCTCCGACAAGAGCGACAAGGCCAGCTCGTCGGCATGGTGCAGAAAGCCCTGCAGATCTTCGTAAGGACCGGCGTTGTTGCCCAAACCCCAGTTCGAGCTGGTCTGATTCACGTTGCTGCGAATGTACTGATAGCCCGCGCAGGTGTTGTAGACCCGAATGGTGTCGCGGCTCTTGCCACCCAACGCTGTATGAATCGGCATGCCCGCCGCCTTGCCAAACAAGTCCCACAGGGCAATGTCCAGCGCCGAATTGCCGCGGGTCTCTACCCCCGAACCTCGCCACCCCAGATAGCCGGTCAGGTCGCGCGCGCGCGCCTCGATCGCCAGCGGGTCTTGGCCCAGCAGACGAGGCGCCGCCCATTCATGCAAGTAGGCCTCGACCGCCTGGGCTCCCATGAAGGTCTCGCCCAGACCGACCAAACCCTCATCGGTATGAACGCGCACCCACAGGATGTTGGGAAACTCCCCCAGGCGTAGGGTCTCGATCTGGGTAATCTTCATTGAAGGACCTCCATGAAAAAAGGCCCCACCACCGAAGTCGTGGGGCCTGCAACAGCGCGAATCAGCCGCCGCGCGCCTTGCGCAGCTCGTCTTGCACCAGCTTGATGGCCTCAGCGCCAATCGAGTCCTTGTGCTTGTCATAGACCGAGGCAACACGCGCGCGGATGCGGTTTTGCTCGGCGGCGTTGATCTCATTGACCTGCATGCCCTTGGTGCGCAGGCTGGCCAGCGACTTCTCGTTCAGGGCGCGATTGGCCGCGCGCTGCACCTTCTGACCTTCCATGGCCGCCTCACGCAGCACCGCCTGCTCCTGCGGGCTGAGCTGATCCCACAGCTTCTTGCTGTAGAGCACCAGGAAGGGGGTGTAGGCGTGCCGAGTCACGCTCAGGAACTTCTGCACCTCGTTGAACTTGGAGGTCTCGATGGTGACGAAAGGATTTTCCTGACCATCGATGGTCTTGGTCTCCAGGGCCGTGAACACTTCCGGGAAGGCCATGGGCACCGCATTGGTGCCCAGGGTGCGGAAAGTGTCCAGGAAGATGTTGTTCTGCATCACGCGCAGCTTGACCCCTTCAAAGTCTTCCAGACGGTTCACGGGACGCTTGCTGTTGGTCAGGTTGCGAAAGCCGTTTTCCCAGTAGGCCAGATTCACCAGGCCTGCAGCCTCAAGCCGGGCATTGAAGTAGCGACCGGCTGGGCCATCGAGCACCGCGTCAGCCTCTTTTTCGTTGGCAAACAGGAAAGGCAGGTCAAACACGCCCAGTTCCTTGACGATGCCCACCAGGGGCGAGCTGGAGGTGCAAACCATCTCCTGCGTGCCCGCGCGCAGCGCTTGCGTGGCTTGCAGGTCACCGCCGGCCGAGCCGCCCCAGAAGGCGGTGATCTTCATCTTGCCGCCGGTCTTGGCGGCCAGCACTTCCTGCATCTTCTTGACGCCAACGCCGACCGGGTGGTCTTCATTGACGCCATTGGTGAACTTGATATTGCGATCGGCAAATTGCGCAAAGGCTGACCCACTGACCAGCAAGGCGCCGGCCATCAGACTCACCAGGTTTCTGCGTTTGAACATACTTGTCTCCTTTATGAATGAAACACAGGGTTGGGGAAATCAACTGAGGAACCACTTCATCGGAACCAGCACCAAGGGCGGGAACAGGACCAAAAGAAACATCACGATCAATTGTGCGGTCAGGAAGGGAAGCACGCCCCGGAAGGCCGTGTCCATGCTGATCTTGGCCACGCCGCACACCACGTTAAGCACCGTCCCAACGGGCGGCGTGATCAGGCCAATGGCGTTGTTCATGATGAACAGTACGCCGAAGTAGACGGGGTCTATGCCCGCCTGCTTGATCAGGGGCATGAGCACCGGGGTAAGGATAAGCACCGTGGGCGTGAAGTCAAGCGCCGTGCCCACCACGATCACCAGCAACATCAGGATGAACATGAGCAGCATCTTGTTGCCCATGAACGGCTCCATCATCTTGGCCACCTCGGCCGGGATGTTGGCCACCGTGATCAGCCAGGCGCTGACCATCGCGGCCGCCACCAGGAACATGATGACCGCCGTGGTCTTGCCGGCCGTCAAAATCAGTGGATACAGCGCCGAAAACTTGAGCTCCCGGTAGACAAAAGCCCCAATCACAAAGCTGTAGACCGCCGCCACCACGGCGGCCTCGGTCGGGGTGAAGACGCCGAACTTCATGCCCCCGATGATGATCACGGGTAGCGCCAGGGCCAGCAAGCCTTCGCGGGTGGCCTGCAAGCGACCGGCCATGCTGACCCTTTCACCGGGCTGCACCTGATCGCGCCGCGCCACCCACCACCAAGCGATGCCAATGGCCACGCCCATCATGACGCCCGGCACGATCCCGGCCAACAACAGCTTGGTGATCGAGACGTTGGCCGCCACCCCAAAAATGATGAAACCGATGGAAGGCGGAATCACCGGGGCAATGATGCCGCCGGCGGCAATCAGCCCAGCTGATCGTCCGACGTTGTAGCCCGCCTTGCGCATCATCGGAATGAGCAAAGCCGCCAACGCAGCCGTGTCAGCCACGGCCGAACCCGAGAGCGAGGCCATGATGATGGCCGCCATGACCGCCACATAACCCAAGCCGCCACGGAAGTGCCCCACCCAGGCCATGGCCATGTTGACGATGCGCCGGCTCAGGCCGCCCGCGTTCATGAACTCGCCAGCCAGCAGGAAGAACGGGACCGCCAGCAGCGGGAAATTGTCGGCACCGTCGACAAAACGCTGCGCGAGGATCTGGCTGTCGAAAGCAGCAATACCGCCCGTAGCTGCCAGATAAGCCATCAGGGCCAGGCCGCAGACCAAGAGGGCGTAGGCAATCGGCATGCCCAGCGCCATGGCGCCGAGCAGGCTCAGGATGAACACGGAGACCGTCATTTGCGAACCTCCGCCCCGAGCGCACTCAGGTCGACATCGTCTTCGGCATGGACCACCACCAGATCGGATTCGCTGAGCCGCCCGGTCAGCAGCTTGAACAACATATTGAGGTTGATCAGGGCCATCACCACCGCCACCACATACCCGATGCCATAAATCCAGATCATCGAAATGCCCACCACCGGCGACACATTGGTAACCTGCAGTTCGTGCATCTTCCAGGTACCCAGAAAGAACAGCCCGTTACACAACAGCATCAGCGACTCGCTGAGGAACAGACAGACTTTCTTGCCCCGCACAGACAAGCGACGCACCAGCGTGTCAACGCCCAGGTGGCCCTTCTCACGCATGGTCACCATGGCGCCAATGTAGGTGAGCCAGATGAAACAGTATCGCGACATCTCCTCTGAAATCAGGATGCCCGAATTCATGGTGTAGCGCAGCACCACATTGCCGAACACCATGATGACCATGGCCACCAGACAAACCACGATCAGCGCCTCCAGCGCCTTGAAAAACAGATCAATCAACGGCTTCATCGGTGCTCTTTCAGGCGGGCGCCAAGGGCATGGCGGCACCAGCCACCCGCGGCAGCTTGCGTCGGGTGGCCAGCACATGGTCAATGTCGTCATTGGCCGCACTGATCAGCACCATCAGCGCGCGTTCAGCGCGCGCTGGCGCGTGGGCAATGACTGCATCGAGTACCGCCCGGTGCAGCGGCAGGGAATCGCGCGGTCCATCCTTGATCCGGGTCGAGATTTCAAAACTCACCCGCAACAAGGCGGTCAAGGCTCGCCCCATCTGCACCAGCATGCGGTTGTGAGAGGCCTCCAGCAGTCCCTTGTGAAAGCGCAGGTCGTGGGTCACATAGTCACCCCCCTGCTCGATGGCCTGCTTCATGCCGGCATAGGCCTCCTCCAGGGTCTGAATATCCTGTTCAGTGGCCTTGCTGGCCGCCATGCGAACGGCGGCCGGCTCCACCACCAGACGCAACTCCTGCAGATCGCGCACGAATTCAGGGGTCAGGCCGGTGTGGGCGCGCCAGGCGATCACGTCCGAATCAAACCAGTTCCACAGGCTCTCGGGCAGCACCCGCGTTCCCCGCTTGGGTCCGGTGACGAGCAGACCCTTGGCCACCAGGGATTTGATCGCCTCGCGCACCACCGTGCGGCTCACGCCAAGTTCCTCGCACAAGGCCGGCTCCGGGGGCAGGCTTGCACCCACCGGGTAGCGCCCGGAGAGGATCGCCTGACCCAAACGGTCTAGCGTGTGTCCGTGGATGTTCTTGACCATATCGACTGTTCAACAGCGGCAAATCATATGATGAATACCCGCCGCTCTCCCACTCCGGAGAAACCCTCAAAATCCCCTTTCTATTGCGGCTTTCTGGGTGGCTGCCCTTTACACGGGCTTGGCGAAATGCCTATCATCATATGATTACATTTCACCCCGAAACTTTGACCATCATGAGTTCCAGCCCTCGCAAAAAGCCCCAGGATCTTCGTTCGCAGCAATGGTTCGGCCGCCAAGACCGCGACGGCTTTGCCTACCGCAGCTGGGTCAAGGGCAAGGGCGTACCGCACGACCAGTTCGATGGCCGTCCGGTCATCGGCATCTGCAACACCTTCAGCGAGCTCACCCCCTGCAACTCGCACTTTCGGACCCTGGCCGAGCAGGTCAAGATTGGCGTTTATGAGGCCGGCGGCTTCCCGCTCGAGTTTCCGGTCATGTCGCTGGGCGAGACCCTGCTACGCCCCACCGCCATGCTCTATCGCAACCTGGCCAGCATGGACGTGGAAGAGAGCATCCGCGGCAACCCGATCGACGGCGTGGTGCTGCTCATGGGCTGCGACAAGACCACCCCCTCTCTGCTCATGGGCGCATCAAGCGTCGGCCTACCCACCATTGGTGTCTCGGGCGGCCCCATGCTCAACGGCAAATGGCGTGGCCAGGAACTCGGTTCGGGCACTGGCGTCTGGAGCATGAGCGAACAGGTACGCGCCGGCACCCTCAAGCTCAAGGACTTCTTTGAGGCCGAGAGCTGCATGCACCGCAGCCACGGTCACTGCATGACCATGGGCACCGCCAGCACCATGGCCAGCATGGTCGAAGCCCTGGGCATCGGTCTGCCGGGCAATGCGGCCTTTCCGGCGGTCGATGGTCGGCGCAATGTGCTGGCGCGCCAGGCCGGTCGCCGAATCGTCGAGATGGTGCACACCGACCAAACCATCAGCAAGGTGCTGACCAAAGAGGCCTTTGAAAACGCCATTCGCACGCTGGCGGCCATTGGTGGCTCTACCAACGCGGTGATCCACCTGATTGCCATTGCCGGCCGGCTGGGGATCAAGCTGACGGTGGACGACTTCGAGCGTCTGGGCAGCGAGATGCCCTGCCTGCTCAACCTGCAGCCCTCGGGCCAGCACCTGATGGAAGACTTCTGCTACGCCGGCGGCCTGCCCGTGGTCATGAAGGAAATCGCACATCTGCTGCACACCGATCTGGTCACCGTCAGTGGCAAGACGGTGACGGAGAACATTGCCGATGCGGTCAATCACGATCCGCGGGTCATCAAATCTTTTGCGCAGCCCTTCAAGGAGAAGGCTGGCATCGCCATCCTGCGGGGCAACCTGGCGCCACGCGGTGCCGTCATCAAACCCAGCGCAGCCACTCCCGCCTTGATGGTGCACAAGGGACGGGCCGTGGTGTTTGAAGACAGCGACGACTTTCACAAGCGCATCGACGACGAGAATCTGGATGTGGACGAGCATTGCATCTTGGTGCTGAAAAACTGCGGCCCCAAGGGCTACCCCGGCATGGCCGAGGTTGGCAATATGCCCTTGCCCCCGAAGGTGCTGCGCAAGGGCATCACCGACATGGTGCGCATCAGCGATGCGCGCATGAGCGGCACCGCCTACGGCACCGTGGTGCTGCACACCTCGCCCGAGGCGGCCGCCGGCGGCCCGCTGGCGGTGGTGCGCAACGGCGACATGATTGAACTCAATGTGCCCGAGCGCAAACTGCAGCTACTCATCAGTGACGATGAATTGAAAGCTCGCCTGGCCCAGTGGAAGCCGCCCGAGCCACCGCTCAAGTCCGGTTACTGGAAGCTCTACATCGACCATGTGCTGCAGGCCGACGAAGGCGCCGATCTTGACTTCCTGGTCGGGCAACGCGGCGCCTTTGTGCCCAAAGACAACCACTGAACGAGCCCTACCATGCGCATTCTTGTCACCGGCGGTGCCGGCTTCCTCGGGGCCCGTCTGGCCCGTGAAATCCTCAAACGCGGCCAGCTCTGCGGCCAATCGGTCCAGGAACTGGTCATCGCCGACCTGTTCCCGGCCCCCGCCGACCTGCAGGCCGACCCGCGGGTCAAGAGCCATGCTGGCCCCATGCTCGAGCAGGGCGAACTGCTGGCCAGCGGTTTCGACGGCGTGTTTCACCTGGCCTCGGCGGTTTCCGGCGAATGCGAGCTCGACTTCGATCTGGGTTTGCGCTCTAACCTCGACAGCACCCGCCTGCTGCTCGACAGCATTCGCCGATCGGGCAAGGCCTCTCGCTTCGTGTTCGCCAGCTCGGTGGCGGTGTTCGGCCCCTACGCCAACCAGCCCATGCCCGCGCTGGTGACCGACACCACCCTGCCCTCGCCGCAAACCTCGTACGGCACGCAAAAGCTGATGCTCGAATACCTGGTGGCTGACCACACCCGCAAGGGTTATATCGACGGCCGCTCGGCCCGGCTGATGACGGTGACGGTGCGCCCCGGCAAACCCAACGGAGCAGCCTCCTCGTTCTTCAGCGGCATCATCCGCGAGCCACTGGCTGGGGTGGAAAGCATCTGCCCGGTCGATGCGACCGTCTCGCATCCGGTGTCCTCGCCCGGCACCACCATCAACAGCCTGTTGGCCCTGTTCGAAGCCAGCGCCAGCACCCTGGGTAACCGACTGGCCCTGAATTTGCCCAGCGTCACCGTGACGGTGCAGCAAATGCTCGACGCGCTGGAGAAGGTGGCTGGCAAGGCGGTGCGCAGCCGCGTGCGCTTTGAACGAGACGAACGCATTGCCGCCATTGTGAGCAACTGGGCGCGCGGCGCCTCCAGCGAACGGGCGCACCAGTTGGGCTTGCGGCCCGATGCCTCGTTCGAGGCCATCATCGAGCAGTACATCGCCGACTGCCGGACGCAGCGGGGCTATCCTGACAACGCACTGGCGGGTCTGTAAGCCCCTGACAGATAGCGCTGGCGGTCCCTGATGCAGCCCCGGTGCCCTGGCCCATGAACCCCGAGACCGAACGCGACCTGGATGTGGTGGCCTTGGGCGAACCGCTGCTTGAATTCAACCAGACGCAGCGCGATCCGCCGCTGTACCTGCAAGGCTTCGGGGGCGACACCAGCAACGCGGTGATTGCAGCGGCCCGGGCGGGCGCGCGCACCGCTTACCTGAGCCGACTGGGCAAGGACCACTGGGCCGGCCTGCTGATGGGCTTGTGGCAACGGGAAGGGGTCGACAGCCAGGCGGTTTTGGCCGATCCGCAGGCCCCCACGGGCCTGTATTTCGTCAGCCACGACGAAGCCGGCCACCATTTCAGCTACGCGCGAGCCGGATCGGCAGCCAGCCGCATGCAGCCTGCGGACCTGCAGGGCCTCTGGAGTCGGTACATCGCCCGCAGCCACTGGCTGCACGTCTCGGGCATTTCAATGGCCATCTCGGTATCGGCCTGCCAGACCGTCATGGCCGCCCTGCGCCAGGCCCGCCAATGCGGCACGCAGATTTCGCTCGATTCCAACCTGAGGCTGCGGCTGTGGCCCCTGGATCATGCCCGGCAAGCGCTGACCGAAGCGTTGAGCCTGTGCGACCTCTTCCTGCCCAGCCTGGAAGACCTGGTGACACTGACCGGGCTGAGCGATGCCGATGACATCATCGACTGGAGCCATGCCCACGGGGCCAGGCAGGTGGTGCTCAAGCTTGGCGCCGAAGGCGCCGTGTGCAGCGACGGTCGGTATCGGCAGGCCCTTGCGGGACTGACCGTTGCGGAAGTCGATGCCACCGGCGCGGGCGATTGCTTCGCAGGCAATCTGCTGGCCCGGTTGGCACAAGGCCAGCCCCTGTTGGAGGCCGCCCGCTACGCCAACACCGCGGCAGCCCTGTCGGTTCAGGGCTATGGCGCGGTCGCGGCGCTGCCCTACCCGCCGGCGGTCCTGGCCCGCATGGAGGCGCACCCATGAGGCAAGACACCACACTGGTGGCCGTCGACTGGGGCACCTCGCGGCTGCGTGGCGCGCGCCTGGATCGCCAGGGGCGGGTGCTGGAATCGCGCGCTTTCGATGAGGGCATTTTGCAGGTGCCAGCAGGGCAATTTGAGTCTGTGTTCCAGCGCTGCTTTGGCGACTGGATGGCCGTGGGGCAGGCCCTCGGCCTGATCTCCGGCATGGCGGGCAGCCGACAGGGTTGGCGCGAAGCGCCCTACTGCCCCTGCCCGGCCGATGCGCAGGCTCTGGCCGCCCACCTGCTGTGGCTGAACCCGACCCTCGCGCTGGTGCCTGGCTTGCACTGCCAGAGGGCTGCGCCAGGTGCAAGCCCACAGCCCGGACAGGACGACGTCATGCGCGGCGAGGAAATCCAGATCTTCGGGGCACTCGAGCTGACCGGGCTGGAGCAGGCCACGGTGATCTTGCCGGGCACACACAGCAAATGGGCCCGCGTTGAAAACCGCCAGGTGCTGGGCTTTCGCACCTACATGACCGGCGAGCTGTACGCATTACTGAGCCAGCATTCCATTTTGGCCCGCACGATCGATCCCAACAGCGAACTGCACGAGCCCACCTTCATCGACGCGGTGCGCGCTGCGCAACAAGGCCCTGGCCTGCTGGCCCACTTGTTCGGCAACCGCACCAGCGCCCTGTTCAACCGGCTGCTCACCGAGCAGTTGGCCAGCCATCTGTCCGGGCTGGTGATCGGCGAGGAGCTTCGAGCAGCCGGTCCGGTGCCCGGACCCCGGTTGCTGGTCGGCAGCGCCGCCCTGACCGCCCGCTATGCCTTGGCCCTGCGGGCTGTGGGACAGGACTGCCAGGTACTGACCGATGAAGCCACCTGGGCCGGCCATGCAGCGCTGGCCCGCAGCCTGGCCCAGCATGGAGGACCCGCATGAGCACCACGCCCCACCAGAGCTTCCTCCAAGCTTTCCAGCGCTGTCCGCTGGTGGCCATTCTGCGCGGCATCACCCCGGCCGAGGCCCTGCCCGTGGCTCGGGCGCTGATCGAACAGGGTTTTGAGCTGATCGAGGTCCCCCTCAATTCTCCGCAAGCGGTACAAAGCATCGCCGCCATCGCCAACGCCTACCCGCAGGCCGTCGTCGGTGCGGGCACGGTCGGGACGGTACAAGAGGTCGAACAGGTTCACCGCGCCGGCGGTCGACTCATCGTTTCCCCCCACTGGGATCCGCGGGTGCTGGAGGCGACGCTGGACCGGCACATGGTGAGTGTGCCGGGCGTGGCCACGCCCACCGAGGCTTGGTCAGCCTGGCAGGCGGGCGCGCATGCTCTCAAGCTGTTCCCAGCCGAGATGATCAGCCCCGCCGTCGTCAAGGCCTTGCGCGCCGTGTTGCCGGCCGATTTGCCCCTGCTGCCCGTCGGCGGCATCAGCACCTCGAACATGGCTGGCTACCGGCAGGCAGGCGCCAGCGGCTTTGGCATCGGCTCATCCCTCTACAGCCCAGGTCTGGCCCCCGAGCACGCCGGCCAGCGCGCTGCTGCTTTCGCAGCTGCCTGGCGCGCCTGCGCCGCCGGGGCCTAGCAAAGCTCATCGGCTTTCGCCACGGCAGGCGGGGCACCAGAGGCCGAAGAAGCCCGGACAGCGGCGCCCCAACGCCTTGAAGGGCGCAGACCGCCTGGGCAGGGCTTGTGCTTGCGCGGGCCTCAGCGCTTGAAGGCCACCACCTTCTGCCGCTGCTGTCCCAGGCCCTCGATGCCCAGGGTCATCACATCGCCACGCTTTAGATAGACCGGCGCGCTCTGCCCGTCTTTCTTGATGCCCATCCCCACGCCAGGCGGGGTGCCGGTGGTGATGATGTCGCCAGGCTCAAGCGTCATGAACTCGCTGACATAGCTCACCAGCTTGGCCACCGAAAAGATCATGGTCTTGGTGGAACCGGTTTGCATGCGCTTGCCGTTGAGATCGAGCCACATGCCCAGCTTCTGGGGGTTGGGAATTTCATCGCGGGTGACCAGCCAGGGGCCCACCGGCCCGAAGGTGTCGCAACCCTTGCCCTTGTCCCAGGTGCCGCCTCGCTCAATCTGGTACTCGCGCTCGCTCACATCATTGACCGTGCAGTAGCCAGCCACATGGTTGAGCGCCTCTTTTTGCGAGACGTAGCGCGCACGGGTGCCGATGACCACGCCCAGCTCGACCTCCCAGTCGGACTTTTTGGAACCTCTGGGCAGCATCACATCATCATCGGGCCCCTGGATGCAACTGGTGGCCTTCATGAAAATGATCGGCTCCTTGGGGATGGGCAGGTTGGACTCGGCAGCGTGATCGGCGTAATTCAGGCCAATGGCCACGAACTTGCCGGTGCCGGCCACCGGCGAGCCCATGCGCGGGGTGCCGCGCACCAGGGGCAGTCGATCGGTCTTGAGCTTGGCCAGGCGGGCCAGGGCCTTGTCAGAGAGCTGATCGGGGGTGATGTCGGCCACCACGCCACTGAGGTCGCGCAGCCGCCCTTGCGCATCAATAAGACCGGGCTTTTCCTTGCCGGGTTGACCATAACGAACGAGCTTCATGTTGTCCTTTCAGAGTTATCAATAGGTAGATCGGCCGCCGGAGAGGTCAAAGACCGCCCCGGTTGAAAACGAGCAATCATCGGTGCACAGCCAGGTGACCAGCGCCGCCACTTCCTCCGGCAGCCCAAAGCGCCCCATCGGAATCTTTGAGAGCATAAAGTCGATGTGCGACTGGGTCATCTGTTCGAAGATGGCGGTGCGAACCGCCGCCGGCGTGACGCAATTGACACGCACTTGCGTATGGGCCAGTTCCTTGCCCAGTGACTTGGTCAGACCGATGACGGCCGCCTTGCTGGCGCTGTAGGCGCTGGCATTGGGATTGCCGTCCTTGCCGGCCACCGAAGCGATGTTGACAATGCGACCCCAGCCTTGCTCGCGCATCTTGCCAGCGAGCTCGCGGCAGCAGTGAAAGGTGCCATTGACGTTGACACGCATGACCTGCTCCCAATCGGCCACCGGATAGTCCCACACCGACGTGTTGGGACCGGTAATGCCGGCGCTGTTGACCAGGATATCGACCGCCCGAGCAGTTTGAGCCACAGCCCGGACCACGCTGTCGTGCTGGGCAACATCCACCTGCACGCCCTGAGCCTGATCGCCCAGGGTCCCGCAAGCGGCCTGCAGCGCCTTCGGATCGCGGTCCCAAAGAGTGACCGTGGCACCCGATGCGATCATGCGCTGGGCAATTGCCAGACCCAGTCCGGCCGCCCCGCCGGTGATGACCGCGTGGCGCCCACGAAGATCGAGCTGGTTCATATGGTCATGCCCCCGTCGATCGAATAGGCCTGCCCGGTGACAAAGCGCGACTCATCGCTGGCCAGGAACACCAGAATCGGCGCAATTTCCTCGGCTTGGGCAATGCGGCCCATGGGCTGGCGGGCAACGAAAGCCTTGCGGGCAGCCACCGGGTCGTCGTAGGCATTGATCCGATCGGCCAGCGAGGGCGTGTCCACCGTACCCGGACAAATGGCATTGCAGCGCACACCCTGCCCCACATAGTCGGCCGCCACGCTCTTGGTCAGTCCGATCACCGCAGCCTTGGTGGTGCCGTACACACAACGGCTGACAATACCGCGCACGCTGGAGGCCACACTGGCCATGTTGATGATGCTGCCGCCTCCCTTGGCGATCATGCCCGGCAGAACGGCCTGGATCATGTGCAGGTGGGAGCGCACATTGAGCCGGAAGGCAAAGTCCAGATCCTCGTCCGTGGCCTTCAGGGCGGTGTCGTTGTGCACGAAGCCGGCGCAATTGAACAGCGCATCGACGGGCCCCACCCGCGCCGCCAGCGACGCAATGGCCGACTTGTCCAGCACATCGAGCACCGCCGTCTCCACGCCGGGCGTGCCGGCCAGGGACTGCAGGAGCTTGCCGTTGACATCGGTGGCCCAGACCTTGGCACCCTCGGCCGCCATCGCCAGCACGCTGGCCCGACCTATCCCCGCCGCAGCCGCCGTCACCAAAACCGTTTTGCCTTCAAGTCGCTTCATGTTTTGAACTCCATATGTACCGATTGTCTTGCCGTGATGGCTTTCCAGTCCCAGGCGATGCCCAGACCCGGCTCGTCCGACGGGACGGCATGCCCGTCTTCTACCCGCATCCCGGTGAGCGTGATGTCGTCGAGTTGAGGAATGTATTCCACCCACGGTGCGTTGGGCACGGCCGCACACAGGCTGACGTGCAGTTCCATCAGGAAATGCGGGCACACCGGCACGTCAAAAGCTTCGGCCAGGTGCGCGGTCTTCATCCAGGGGGTGATGCCCCCAATGCGCGCGACATCGGGCTGGACGATCGAGCAGGCGCCCTGCTCCAAGTACTCGCGAAACTGCATGGGGTGATACATCGACTCGCCCACCGCCACCGGAATGGGCGTGCTCTGCCTGAGATGCCGGTGACCTCCAACGTCTTCAGCCGGCAAGGGCTCTTCAATCCAGGCCAGATCGAGCCCCTCGAACGCACGGGCCCGACGTACCGCCTCGGGACGGTTCAAGCCTTGGTTGGCGTCGGTCATCAGGTCAAAGCCGCTGCCCACTGCATCTCGAACGGCGCTCAACCGGGCCACATCTTCGCTGACATGGGGGCGGCCGATCTTGATCTTGGCGCCCTTGAAACCCTGCTCACGAGCCCTCAGGGTTTGCTCCACCAAATCCTGCGGGGACAAGTGCAGCCACCCGCCCTCCGTGGTGTAGAGCGGCACACGCGGCCGCGCCCCACCCAGCAGCTTCCAAAGTGGCAGGCCCTGGCTGCGCGCGCGCCAATCCCACAGCGCAGTGTCCACACAGGCCAGAGCCAGGCTGGTGATGGCCCCGACCGCGGTCGCATGGGTGTGATAGAACAAGTCCTTCCAGATCGCCTCGACGCACAGGGGGTCGCGCCCCAGCAACCGAGGCACCAGATGGTCTTTGAGCAAGGCGACCACCGATGAGCCGCCGGTTCCGATGGTGTAGGCGTAGCCGGTGCCCGCATAGCCATCGCTGACCTGCAGAGTCAGGATCACCGTCTCTTGCGTCACAAAGGATTGAATGGCATCGGTGCGGACCACCTTCGGCGGCAGGTCCACCTGGCGCAGCGTCACGCCTTCAATCAGCGGGGTGGAGGATGACATCGCAAAAAATTTGCTGTTGCCGCAAGCTAGGGGTTTCCTCGGAGCCTGATTGGCTTGACCCCTCAGAACCCGACATGGGAAGATTCTCAACTGGTCAGACCACTTGTCCAATCCGCGTAATCCCTGAGAACCCATGCCGCTGCAAGCCGTCGAAACCCAACGCCTGTATCGGCAAATTGCCGACCAGTTGCGCGATCTGGTGGGCGCCGGTGAATTCAAGGTCGGCACACGCCTGCCCGCCGAGCGGGATCTGGCGGTTCAACTGGGCGTGAGCCGCCCCTCGGTCCGAGAGGCGCTGATCGCCCTGGAAGTCGAGGGCATGATCGAGGTGCGTACCGGGTCGGGTATCTATGTCAAACAATCGCAGGCTCCGCGCAGCCAGCGCAGCAGCTCGGAGGACGCCCAGGCCGACTGGGGCCCGCTCGAGGTAATGAGCGCGCGCCTCGTCATCGAAGCCGAGGTGGCCGCTCTGGCGGCCCAGCACGCCAGCAAAACCCAGATCCGGGCCATGCACACTGCCTTGCGCAAGATGCAAGATGAAGCCAGCAAGGGCGAGGTACCACGCTGGGGCGACGAGGCTTTTCATGAGGCCATCGCCAAAAGTTGCGGCAACAGTGTGCTGCTCGATACGGTCAAACGCCTTTGGCAGGCCCGTAATGGCCCCTTGTTCGAACGACTGGGCGAATACTTTGAACACCCGGCTTCCTGGGAGGCCGCCATTTCCGAACACGAACAGGTCTTGATGGCCATCGAGAGCCGAAACATTGCGGCGGCTCGCAAAACCATGCAAAAGCACCTCAAGCAGGCGCACAAGAGGTATAGCGCGAGCTGGCGCCGCGCGCCGGTCC
>JACCDP010447169.1_pt1 | contig 24651 bp, 17 predicted proteins | sample 7445841 | NCBI WGS metagenome assembly JACCDP01 (sample SAMN15323441, study PRJNA562643) | freshwater metagenome | isolation source: river surface water | place: USA:Blue River Watershed | collected 2017-08-17
CCAATCACATCTAACATGGTTTTGGTGTCTGCTGCATTTGGGCCAATATGACGACCCGAAAACTCCTGTGCTTGTTGTTCAAATAAGTTTGCCATAAACTAAATTATAATCGTGTAGTAAAAATTATCCTTAATGGCCGCAAAGGTACGGGCACAAGGCCTCAAATTGGAGCTTTTGTGGAAGCCGTTGCTAAACTGTGGATGAATTTCTGCACAAATCGTGCTAAGCTTGTAGTATGAATGAGATTGCACTTGAAAACTGGGAAAAAACAGCCACCGACAATGAGAAAAAGTACAAGCAATTCCTCCAAAAGCCGGATAAAAAGCAGCTATTAAAGGTCCTCCCAGACCTTCATGACGAAGCCTTTGAAAAAATAGACTGTTTAGACTGTGCGGCCTGTTGCAAAAACTATTCGCCCCGCTTTAAAGGACCCGACATAAAACGCATTAGCAAGCATGTGGGTATGCGTGAAACAGATTTTATTGAAAAGTACCTAGTAATGGATAATGATGGGGACTATGTGGCCAATACAAAACCTTGTCCATTTTTAGGCGCCGATAATTTTTGTAGTATTTACGACAAACGTCCTTCCGATTGTGAACGTTTCCCCTACACCGATGAAGACGTGTTTTTTAAACGCCCTGCCATCACCATAAAAAATGTTACGTTTTGTCCAGCCGTATTTCATGTATTTGAAAGACTGATCGAAAAAAAGTAAGCTTACTTGGTAACGTGTAAAATAAATTTTTCCTGAAAATAAGGCTCCGCAAATAAGCGGTACACCGGAATCATTTTAGGCCTTAATAAACTTTCAAAAATTTCTTGTGCAAGGTCACCACCTTTCAAACAAATAAGACCGTTTGGGATTTCTTGTTTGTGTCCCTTTTTTAATAGGGGACCCGCCCACTGCCATAAATCTTTTAAGGGTGCAACAGCTCTTGAAACGGCAAAGTCAAATTTCTTATTTTTTATTTCTTCGGCACGGCAGTGTTGCGTGGTTACATTGGTGAGTCCAACGCCCTCTGCAACAGCTTCCACTACTTTTAATTTTTTAGCAATGCTATCTACCAAATGAAATTTTACTTCTGGAAAAAATATAGCCAGCGGAATACCCGGAAACCCGCCACCACAGCCAATATCAATCACTTCGGTGCCCGGTTCAAAATTAGCCATCGCGGCAATACTAAGGGAGTGAAGCACATGGTGTAAATAAATACTTTCTATGTCTTTACGGGACACTACATTGATTTTACTATTCCAGTCTTTGTAAAGTTCCTCTAAGCCCGCAAACTGTGCCGTTTGTTTTGGCGTAAAGTCGCTAAAATACTTTTCAATTAATCCCAATTTTTCCGGGGTGCTTTCCATATGGCGGGTAGGGTAAATAAGTAATAAAAAAACATAAAAATATCAAACACAAGAAACAGCGGCCAGAGGTCTAGCTCGTTTAATTTTTTCATGCCCTTATAAAATACATAGGCTTGAATTAAAAAACGAACACCAAATACTGCTAGGCTTATCCACCAGCTATAAAAAACAATAGAAACAATGAGTAGTGGATATAATAAAAATTGTGAAGTACTATACAAGCCTAATAAAAATTTATGGTTGGACTTATAATAACGGCTGGTTGTGTAATGCCTATATTTTTGAGCCATCCACTCATTCCACGTCGATTTTGGTTCACTTAGCGTATGGGTATCTGGATCAATACAAACCGCTGTATTGCGCGCTGTTGCTACCTGATTGATAAATAAATCATCATCACCACTAGGTACTTGGTTGATAGAAGAAAATCCTTTGTTGCGTAAAAAAACTTGTTTTTTATAGCTTAAATTTCTACCTACACCCATATACGGATTGCCACTTATGGCATAGGTCAAGTATTGAAGTGCGGTGTGAAAAGTTTCAAAACGAATGAGTTTATTTAAAAAGCCTGGCTTTTTACGGTAGGCGCCATAACCTAGTACAATTTCAATATTGTCTGTGTACGCAGCTTGCATTTTTTTAATCCAATGCTCGGTAGCAGGCACGCAGTCTGCATCTGTAAGTAATACAATTTCATACTTCGCACTTTTAATACCCATCGATAACGGAAACTTTTTTCCGGCAATCATTTTTGCCTCTTGGGTTAATAAAACGTGGTTGATGTTTTTAAATGCTTTTTTAAACTCATCAATTAAGTATTTGGTATCATCCGTAGAATTGTCATTTACAAGTACTACTTCAAAACTGCTTTTATAATCTTGTACTAAAACAGCGGGCATGGTTTGTACTAAATTGTGCGCTTCGTCTCTTGCACAAATAACCACCGATACTGCATGTTCCATGTGCTCTGTGGGCGTAACCTGCTTATAAAATGCCAAACGAATAAAAAAGTAGAGGTAATAAAAGAGCTGAATGGCTACTACTGAACAAAAAGTATAGAAAATGAGGGTCCAAATGATGGGAGCTACGTTCATGAGCGCAAAAATAGTGGTTTTGTGCTACTTTTGTGGCCATGGCTGCACTAACCTTTCAACTTCAAAATACGGCTACCGGCACGGGTGCAAGAGCCGGTGTGATGCAAACCGATCATGGTGAAATTCTAACCCCCATATTTATGCCTGTGGGCACGGTGGGAACGGTTAAGGCGGTTACACAGCAGCAACTTTCACTAGAAATACAAGCTCAAATTATTTTGGGTAATACCTATCATTTGTATTTACGACCAGGTACCGAAGTACTCGAAGCCGCGGGTGGACTTCATCAATTTAATGGATGGCATAAACCCATTTTAACCGATAGTGGTGGGTATCAAGTTTTTTCTTTGGCAGACAACCGAAAAATTACAGAAGAGGGCGTGGTTTTCCAATCTCATATAGATGGAAGTAGACACCTTTTTACACCAGAGTCGGTGATGGATATTCAGCGCAGTATTGGTGCCGATATTATTATGGCCTTTGACGAATGTCCACCCTACCCAAGTGAGTATTCTTATGCTAAAAAAAGTATGGAACTCACGCACCGCTGGTTGGAGCGTTGCATTAAAAGACTCGCTGAAACCCCTGATAAATATGGGTATACGCAAAATTTATTTCCCATTATACAAGGTAGTACCTTTAAAGATTTACGTGTTGCCTCTTCCGAATTTATAGCATCTACTAATTGTGTTGGTAACGCAATTGGTGGCCTTAGTGTTGGGGAACCAGAAGAAATGATGTACGAGTTTACATCCCTTTGTACCGATAATTTACCAACTAACAAACCCCGTTATTTAATGGGTGTTGGAACACCCTGGAACCTACTCGAATGCATAGATAGAGGTGTTGATATGTTTGATTGTGTGATGCCTACCCGCAACGGCCGAAACGGTATGTTGTTTACATCTGAGGGGGTGATCAATATCAAAAATAAAAAGTGGGCATCTGATTTTTCCCCAATAGACACGGGTATTCCATGCCATTCTAGTAATTACTATTCGAAAGCCTATTTACGTCATTTGTTTGTAGCGGATGAAATATTAGGGCTTCAAATTGCAAGTATTCATAACTTGGCTTTTTACTTGTGGTTAGTGGGAGAGGCGAGAAAACAAATTTTGGCAAATAATTTTGCGACTTGGAAAGCGCAAATGCTGCCCATATTAAAGCAGCGTTTATAATTTATTGTAGGTACATGAAAAAACTTGATTGGTACATACTTAAAAAATTTCTGTCCACTTTTTTCTTTGCAATCTTTTTGTTTGCAGTGATTGCCATTGTTATTGATGTAAGTGAAAAGACAGATGATTTTGTACGTTCTGGTTTGGGTTTTAAAGATATTATTACGAGTTATTATTTTGGATTTATCCCGCATATTATTGCACTTCTATTACCGCTTTTTGTTTTTTTAGCGGTTATTTTCTTTACCTCAAAAATGGCTGAAAACTCCGAAATCATTGCTATTTTGGCCAGTGGAACCTCTTACAATAGATGGCTTAGACCCTATCTAGTGGGTGGTGTTATGCTTGGTATGGTACTCTGGTTTGCCAATCAATATGTGGTACCAAAAGCCAATCAAATTAGAGGTAGTTTTGAAGCGAACTACATTGATAAAAACAGTTCTTACAACGCACTTGTTGGAACCAATTCCAATATTTATTTGCGTATCGATTCATTTACCTATGCGGGTATTTATGCTTACGATACGGCTACAAAAAGAGGGGGTCCGTTTTTTGCCTACACCCTTAAAAACAATAAGTTGGTGCGCAATATTAGAGCCGATCAAATCACCTGGGATACAGCTTCTAAAAAATGGAAACTAGAATTTATTATTGATCGAAAAGTATTGCCGCTCCAAGAAAATGTTGCCTATACCACCCAAACGCTTATGGCATTTAATTTTGGTCCGCTCGATTTAAGCAGGGATAAATACACCAAAGACAAGTTAACCACTTCCGAACTCAACCGCTTTATAGAACTTGAAAAATTAAGGGGTTCTGAAGGGCTTAATGCCTTAAAAGTAGAACGGTATAGGCGCGACGCCACCTGTGTAACGGTGCTACTACTCACCATTATTGGGGCTATTGTTGGGGGGCGGAAAGTGCGTGGGGGAAGTGGTATGCACCTAGCTGTTGGCTTTATTATTGCCGCTTTATTTATTATTACCGACCGTTTTTCTACCATTTTTGCCACAAAAGGCAATTTACCTCCATTAATGGCCGCCTGGATACCCAATTTTATCTTCCTTTTTGTGATATTTTACCTCTATAAGAAGGCCCCTAAATAGGAAACGTTAAAAAGGCCAAACTTCTTTGATATTCTTTTGTAATACAATGCAAGTTGTACATACCTTTGCGCAAGATTTTTTTAAAATGATCTAGCATGGAATTACTGAAAGAAAAATTTAGGGTTAAGGCAGAAACTGCTGGCCTTGAAATCAAAGAAATTATAAAAACCCACGGTACCAAAAAAGTGGGTGAAGTAACATTGGCACAAGTATACCAAGGTATGCGTGGCATAACCGGGTTGGTTACTGAAACTTCTTTATTAGATGCGCAAGAAGGTATTAGGTTTAGAGGTTACTCTATTCCTGAATTACAAGCCACTTTACCAAAAGCGCCAGGTGGTGGTGAACCACTTCCAGAAGGTCTTTTTCATTTAATGTTACTCGGTGAACTTCCAAATCAAGAAGACGCCGAAAACATCACCAATATTTGGCAGCGCAGAAGTCATGTGCCCAATCACGTGTTTGCAACTATCGATGCGCTTCCTATTACCACACACCCGATGACCATGTTTGTTACGGGCGTGATGGCACTACAAACCGAAAGTAATTTTGCAAAAGCATATGCAACCGGTATCAATAAAAAAGATTACTGGAGTCCAGTTTTTGAAGACACCATGGATTTAATTGCACGTCTTCCACGCATTGCTGCATACATCTATCGTCGCAAGTATAAAAACAACGAACATATTCATCCAAACGGCCTACTAGACTGGGCTGGTAACCTAGCGCACATGATGGGTTACAACGATGAAAGTTTTAAAGAACTCATGCGTTTATACATGACCATCCATGCCGATCATGAAGGTGGAAACGTGTCTGCGCACACCACACACTTAGTAGGTTCTGCACTAAGTGATCCTTATTTAAGTTATGCTGCTGGTATGAATGGTTTAGCAGGTCCATTACATGGTCTTGCCAATCAAGAAGTAATTAAGTGGATTTTTGAAATGCAAGAATCACTTGGTACCGATGCGCCAACTTCGGAGCAAATTGCAAACTATGTGCAAGCAACACTTAGTTCAGGTAAAGTAGTTCCTGGTTATGGCCATGCGGTACTGCGTAAAACGGATCCTCGTTTTACAGCGCAAATGGAATTTGGTAAAAAACATATGCCGGAAGATAAATTAGTAAACACTGTTTGGAATATTTATGAGACAGTGCCACCTATTTTACAATCACTTGGTAAAGTAAAAAATCCTTGGCCTAACGTTGATGCACACTCGGGTGCATTACTCGTTCACTACGGCCTAGTTGAATATGAATTTTACACCGTGTTATTTGCTGTGAGTAGAGCACTTGGTGTTTTATCTAGCCTTTGTTGGGACCGCGCATTAGGCTTCCCACTGGAAAGACCAAAATCTGTAACTACAGATTCGGTAAAACAATGGTTAGAAGGAAAAGCAGAAATCTGGGAATCATAATAGCGTAGGGGAATTAGCTCAGTTGGTAGAGCGCTTGCATGGCATGCAAGAGGTCAGCGGTTCGACCCCGCTATTCTCCACTAACGATAAAAAAGAAAGGCACCACATTTGTGGTGCCTTTCTTTTTGTAGGACTATGATTTTTATTTTACAACAATTACAATTCCTTGTTTCACAATTCTATTGCCTTGTATATCTATACCTGCAACGGTTACTAGATAAGGTGCTGGTGGTAATGGATTGCCATTATAAGTACCATCCCATTTGTCTGTCATGCTATTGGTAATAAACACTTGTCTATTATTACTATCCTGCACTCTAAAGTATTCTAGGATTTTAATTTCTATATACTCAGGCTTATACTTATCATTAACGCCATCGTTGTTTGGAGAGAAACCAGTGGCAAGGTAAATGTCAGGTTTATTAAATGCCCATACTTCTTGCTTGTCATTGTTAACGCATCCTGCCGAATCTGTTATGGTAATCGTATATGTTAACTTGTCTTCGGTAATACTGAATTTTGGATTTTTAATTTTTGTATCCGTAAGCCCAGTATATGGTAACCAAGCGTAGCTTCTGCCATTTCCAATAGCATTTAGTTGTCCCATCACGCGCTTCACCGTTTGAATTCTTGGATATACCTCATTGGCGCGCGGACTTTTGATGGTCATGTTGATGGTGGTATCATCCGTTAAGAACGGACAACTAGCACTGGTGGCTGTTAGCTTTATTTTATACGCTCCATATTGTTTATACACGTTTTGAGGATTGCTTAGGGTAGAAGTATTGCCATCATCAAAGTTCCAACTAAACTTCACCACAGAGTCTGGTGCAAATTGCGTAAAGCTTTTGTTGATAAAGAGTACAGGGAATCCTTGACAACTATCTTGGGTTACAAAACTTGCCACTGGGTTTCCATAGATCATTAATTTTTTAGTTAAAGTATCTGCTACGCAACTACTATCACTTTCAACAATTAATTGTACTGATTTAGCTCCTGGTGTTTTATAGGTGTAAGATGGAACTGCACTTGTATTTCTGATGATGGTGGTATCCCCAAAATTCCAAGTATACTTTGTGAGCTTGGTGCTAGCATAGCCAAACACAGAATTATTCATTGCAATTGATGGCGTGGTCATACAGGTATCGTTGATGGTAAACGAAGCTGTTGGTTTGCCATAATTGATCACTGTTTTTGAAACAGTATCAGAATGACAACCCTTAATATCAGTAACGGCATGACGAACAGTGTAGGTTCCACCATTTGTAAACTGGAACTTCATACCAGGTGTTGATCCTAGTGTTTTATTCAGCTCCTTAATTTGCCAATAATTATCTCTTACAGCAAATAAAGAGCGCGTTGTGTCAAGTCCGTTAATGGTTAAGCTTCCTTTACAAGCGTCCAAATTGTCAAGACTAAATGCAGCATTGACTTTGTTTAAAGTAAGTTTTGCAACAGGAACGGTTAAGATACCGCAGCTATTGGTAAGTTTTGCTGCATAGTATCCGGTATCATTAATATTAAATTTATTGATATTGAATTCTTTGGTCTCTGATCCAATGATTTGTTCTCCATTTTTAAACCAAGAGTATATAAGGGTATCGTCATTATTTGCAAAATCTTTCAGCGCAAGTTTAGTATTTGTTTGATAACAGATGGTATCGCTTACTAGTGGTTGAGTTGACCATGCAAGATTTTTCATAATCAAATTACCTGGAACAGCAAAGGTGGTACCACACTTGTTGGCAATGCTAACTGAATAGGTAGCCACATCTTGGATTCCAAACTTTTTGATTCTTAAAGTATCGGATTCGCGTCCAACAAAAGGTAGTTCATTCTTATACCATTGGAAACTATTAGGTAATAGCGAATAGATTGTTGGTTTTAAAACCATTTCTGTGTTTTCGCAAACCTTATAATTGATAGGCAATGGCACAGTAACAACTGGCTTCTCTGCAATTTTAAGTTCGGCCTCTGACGAATAAGTTATACCACAAGCATTGGTGATTCTTAATTTATAATTTCCGCCATTTGCTTTTTGAATGTTATCAATTGAAATGGATTTATTAACGGCATTTAAAATAGGGTCTTGGTTAAAATACCACTGGTAACCTATTTTTTCATTTGGCTTAGCTTTTACGTCCACATTATAATTGAGTTGCGTACCTGTACATAAAATTTGATTTACAATATTTCCTGTGATAACGGGTTTGGTATTAACACTTATTATTTGCATAGCAGTGTCTTTACATCCATAAATACTTTTTGCGAATATATATACATTGAAGTCGTTGGCAAAGTCATAACTATGGCTTACTTGCGATTGCTTGCTTGTTACGCCATCGCCAAAATCCCAGGTAAGATCTACATTAGAATTATCGCTTATTAACACATTTGGCTTAAATATAAATGTATTGTTGTCGATACATTGCATAGGAGGGGTGCCCACTAATGCAATATCTATTTGTGGTGTTGGTCTAACTTGTAATAAAGCGCTTTGGCTCATTACATCACCACATGCCGAACTTAATTTAACGCTGTAAAGCCCTCTGTTACTTAAAACGGTATTACCTACAACAAGCGTTTGTTGATTTGCGCCTGATAAAGCCACACCGTCTTTGTACCATTGGTAGGTAAAGCCTAGTTGATCGGCATTTGATGTAACTACTTTATTGGTCCAATCTAAATTTTCACAAATAGTACCCTCTATTGGATGTGTTTCTATGACAGGTAGGTTGGTAACACCTAAATTAAATAAATCAATGGTTGCTGATCCGCAATTGTTAGTTGCTGAAATTGAATATTTACCACTATTTGATTTTGTAACATTTAGTAATTGAATTTTATTGGTTTTGGCCGAATTTGAAATGATATCAATATCATTTAATTTCCACTGATACCTAGAACTTAAATCAGCACCTTTTAAACTAGTGCTAAGATCTGCTTCAAAATCAGAGCCTACGCAAACAATCTTATTGGCAATGCTCTCTTTTAGTTTCACTTTTTCATTAACAACAACTTGGAATGTACCACTTGTTGCTGCTAACCCACAACTATTTGTTACCACAGATTTATAAGATCCTATATCGGTAACTGAAATTTTCGAAAATATGAGTTGGTTGCTAATTTGACCAGGCATTAGAACTTCATTCTTATACCATTTATAGTTTAATCGGTTATCATCCGATGTTGCACCAACAGTAATTATATTTTCAATATCGGCGCAAGAAGTGATAGAAGTTGGTTGAAGTGTTATAACAGGGTTGCCAATAAGTGATAACCTAGCAGAGGATGATTGTGTGGTTCCACAATTATTACTTACACGAACTGCATATAATCCTTGGTCACTTGTTCCTATGTTTTGTAATATAAGCTGCTGCGCATTTGCGTTATTGGTGATACTATTTCCGTCTTTGTACCACTGGTATGATAGCGGCAATTGTAAGCTATTATTGGCAATCACATTATTTGTGAAAGTAGCACCTTCGCAAACCAATCCTACAATAGGTTGTGTGGTAATTTCTGGTGCTGTGTTAATGCTTGCATTGAATAACGCAAGTGTTGAAGCACCGCAACTATTGTTGGTAATAACACTATACGCGCCTTCTTTAGATTTAGTAATGTTTAAAAGGCTCAATGAATTTGTTTTAGCAGAAACTTCTGTAAGATCAATATTATTAAGCCTCCACTGATATGTGGTGTTGATGTCAGCGCCATTTAAAAAGCTGCTGATATCTATTGCTAAGCTATTGCCTGCGCATAGCTGTTTATTAGCAATCGTTCCATTTAAACTCACTTTTTCTTTTACCACCACTACAAAATTATTAGAGGCAGTGCTAAGGCCACAGCCATTTGTTACTACTGCTTTGTACGTACCTGCGTCGGTTGTAGCAATGGTATTAAATATAAGCTGAGAGGTAACTTCATTTGCAATGGCATTTCCATTTTTGAACCAGCTATAGCTTAAAGTATTGTCTTCTGTTGTTGCTATAATTGAAACTGTATTTTGTGCACCCGTACAAGTACTGAAAGCGATAGGCTGTTGTGTAATTATTGGAGGTGCTGCAACTACTGTTAATTTGCCAGTAGCAGAAGTGTTAATTCCGCAGGCATTGGAAGCTTGTAAAGAATAATAGCCCGCATCTGCAGCTTGTATATTGGATAAACTTAGTTTTTCGTCAGAAACAATTCCTGTACCTGTATAGGTAATGCTATTTTTTAGCCATTGGAATCCAAATGGAGTTCCGGCTGTTGTAGGCTGCACTTTCGCAATAAAATTAGCAGATCCATTAATACAGGTTGTGACCCCAACTGGTGATTGTGTAAACTGCGGAAGGTCAATAACCTTGATATTCAAAGTTTTTGAAGTGGTACCACAAGCGTTGGCAACTTTAAGGATAAGATCTCCATTGCTGGTTTTAGCAATTGAAGTAAAATTTAGTTGTAAGGCTGATTGACCTGGAATTGTTACTCCATTTTGTTCCCAACTAATGGTGTTTACACTATTTCCAATATTTGAAACAGATGCATTTATTTGAAGCGCTGTATTAACACAAATGCCAGACTCAATAGACGGGGAAGTTACCACCGAATTTATCAGAGGAACATCATTTGTTGTAATAATCACTTTATCACTTGTGGTGGAACCGATACTATTTGTTAATGTAACATAGTAGTATCCAGCATCACTCGTTTTATATTTAGCAATATTTAGTACTGGCCCTCTTGCATTAGGTACAACCACTGCAGCAGCAAATGCATCTTGTTGATAATACCACTGATAAAGTAGTGGACTGGTATTGTCATAAGAAATGGCATCTACCGTTAATTGTAATGCATTATCGATACATGCTTTTGTTGCAACTGGTTGAATGTTTATGATTGGTTTATCAAATACACTAACTGTGATAACATTACTTCTAACAAAACCACAGGCATTTGCTACGTTTACATAATACCTTCCGGTATCGCTGATTACGGCGCTTGTAATGCCATTAAAGGTTGCGGCATTGCCTCCAATTACTGTTGTTGAAGGCATTTTAAACCAGCTGTACGTGATTGGAGCAACCGATGCATCTGCTTTTAACGAGGTAGCTTCAACAAGTAAATCTAATGGAGCACCTTTATTAATTGTCTTAGTTGTTGCTAGATCCTTTGTAATTGTTGGAAGTCCGTTTACTTTTATTTTATTGCTATTACTGCCTAGTAGATAAGCAACACCGCTACTACATCCGCCAGCTGTTGCTGTTAAAGTAACTTCATAAATTCCTGTATTAAGAAATTTATAAGTGAAGTTGGTTGCATTGCTAGATACGCCATCTGTAATGCTCCATAAATATGAAACATTTGCAACGGTAGGTGTTGTATTTACAAATGTATATTCTGCATCACTCACGCAAGTAGAAAGTGATTTTCCGCCTGCTGTAAAGCTTGCATTAGGCTTTTCTTGGTAGGTAATAATTACGTTTTGTGAGCGTCCAGATAAATTACATTGCGCATTGGTCACTTTTAAATAGTACGTTCCTGCATTGGCACTACTCATGGAGTTAATCGTATAGGTTAAGTTATTTCCACCAGCAGAGATTGGTAAATCGTTTAAGTACCACTGATAGGAAACTGAACTCGCACCTCCATTATTAACAGTTGGTACAAGTTCGTATGAAGTACCCTGACAAACAGTTTTTGCAGTTGGCTGCGAAGTGATGCGTGGCTCTGCAATAACTGTCACTTCTTTTGTGATGCTGTTTTTACAACCATAGTTATTGGTACCTGTTAATTTAACAAGATAAATACCTGAATTAACATAGGTATGACTGACAGAAGCAATAGCAGTTGTGTTAATGGCACCATCAGCAAAATCCCAGGTATATGAAATAGTGCTACCGCCAGTAGCAACGGTATTATTTGTAAAATTAAATTGGTTAGTCGATAAACATTGACTTGTAGCATTATTTGCAACATCAAACGCAACAACTGGTGTTGGGTTAACAGTTACAGGAATACTAGCAGCAGCATTTACAGTTCCACATTTATTGGTAATGTCAATGGTATAGGTTCCGGCATCTGCTAAGGTAGCACTCGTAGAATAATCCGACGAGTTGGTAGCCCCAGATTGTTTCGTTAATTTAACAACGCCGCCTAACTTCCAAACATAGGTTTCTAAGGCAGTTGAATTTGTTCTTACGTTTAAATTAATTTGATCCCCAGCACAAAAAGTAGTATTTGGTGGAATAGTGAAGCTAGAAACAACTGGTAATGCTGCTTCATTTTTAATGGTTATACCATCGTTCATTCCATATTTTAAGTTGGTTGTGCCACAACCATTGGTTAATACAGCATTGTAAGTAGCGTCTTTACCAACAGAAGCAATTGTTATATTTGAAGTGTTACCAGATGTATTTACTGAATTAATAGTTCCATCTGTTGTTGACCAACTAATACTTGGTGGCGTTAAACTATTTGTGGTAAATATATTTACAGATAATGTTTTTGTTTGACTGGTTGCTGAGCAAATTACAAATTCACTTGCAGCAGTAAGTATCGTATATTTTGGTTTTGAAACAACAGTAAGTGCTGCTATATTGCTAACTGTTGTTCCGCATTCATTGCTAACCTTTAATTGGTAATTACCGGATTGATCCGTGCTTACATTGGTCAATGGCAAATTAGCGGCTAGCGGTGTAACTGGGCTTCCGTCTTTATACCAAGTATATACTATTGCCGAATTTGTTCCTGGTTTGTTTTGCCCTAATCCGCTTAGTGTTACGGCTGTTAATTCACAAGCTGTTATTGCGGCATCCGGTTGAATAGAGATGATTGGTTTTTCATGAACACCAACTATTATTGGATTACTAGTAGTTGTGCCACAGGTATTTGCTACCATTAATTTATAGGTACCAGCATCTGTTGTAACACTTGAATTAATTGTTAATGCGTTACTTGTGGAAGTTCCTTTGCTTACATCATCTTTGTACCATGTGTAAGAAGGTGAATAGTTATTTGATTCACTTGTAACAGAAAATGAAATTGGAGAGCCAAGACATACAGTTGGTTTTCCGGTCGTTTCATTATTTAGAATGCTAGTTGATATTGTTACAGTTGGTTTGTCACCAACAATAACTGTAAAGTTTCCTCCACTTACAGTTCCGCAATCGTTGCTCACAGCTACACTATATGTTTTAGCATCATTAGCAATTGCTCTTGCAATTGAAAAAGTTGAGGAGGTAGCACCTGAAATTTCTGTGCCGCCAGATGTCCAAACATAGCGGAGGTTTCCACCACCATTTGCAGAAGCAGCTACAGAAGCGCTAATTGGTTGACCTGCGCAAACTGTTGTGTTTGCAGGAGCGCTTGTAATTGTTGGACTGGTGCTTACATTAAGAACAGCGTTATTACTAGTAAGGCTATAACCGCAGGCATTAGAAACGACAACCTTATAGGTGGCAGCATCTAATGCAGTAACTAACTTTGTAAAAGTGTTTGAAGTTTCACCTGTAATTATCACGCTGTTTTTATACCACTGATAAGTACTTGCATTGCTAGCAGCTACAGAGAGTGTAAAATTACTTCCCACACACAATTGTTGTTGCGCAGCAGGTTGTGTTTGAATAGTTGGTAAATTAAACACAGTCACATTAAACGCAGGGCTACTTACAGGGTTACAACCATTGCTAACAGCAACATAGTATCTACCTGCTTGTGCAGTTGTGATATTGCTAATATTAAGTTGCGCTCCGTTTTGATTATTAATGGCGGCGCCTTCAAAATACCACTGATAGGTAACTGTTGATCCGCTTACGTTTGTATATACAGGCGGTACGTTTAGTGCACTACCCACGCATACTGTTTGATCTGCAATAGTTGCAACAGTAGGTGTTGGTTGTAGTTGTAATGTTGTTGTGCTTGAACCAGTAGAAGCGCCACAACTATTTGTAACGACTAATGCATAAGTACCCGCATTAGCAGATTGAAAATTAGGGATAGATAGTATTCCTGTGTTAGCACCAGTAATAACGCTACCGTTTAGCGTCCAAGAATAGGTTAGGCTATTGTCACCATTAGGATTTACACCACTAGTGATGGTAGCAGTTGCACCCGGACAAACAGGAGAAGTGGTGGTAAGTGAGTTGATAACAGGTTTGTTATTTACAGCAAGTGTAGCTGCAGCACTTGTGGTCGTTCCACAAGTATTGGTCGCTAAAAAAGTATAAGAGCCTGCACTAGCAGCATTGATATTAGATAAAGAGAGGGTGGATGTCGTATTCCCAACATCTACTCCATTTCTTTGCCATCTCACAGAAGTAGCGCCATTTGAATTAGCTGTAAAAGTTGCTGTTGCACCAGCACATAAAGATTGTGATACAGGATCTAAAGTAATGATAGGAGCCTGAGTAACAGTGATGGTATAATCAGGACTTGTAACGGTACCACAAGAGTTGGTAACAGCAACGGTGTAAACTGCAGCATCACCTGTTTGAACATTCGTAAGTGCTAATGAAGCATTGGTAGCGTTAGGAATAATTACACCTGCTTTTTTCCACTGATAGGTAAGTGTACCTCCGTTATTAGCCGCTGCTGATACTTGTAAAGTATAAGTAGCGCCAACACATAGTTGAGTGGTACTAGCGGCTGTTAGATTACTAGGCAAACTTTTTACAACAAGCACTGCTGCATTACTGGTAACGTTAAAGCCACAGCTATTTGATACGACAACTTTATAAGTTGCTGCATCAGAGCTTGCAACAGAAGGAATATTAAAAGTACTAGAAGTAGCACCACCAATAGTAGCATCATTTTTTAACCACTGATACGTTTGACCATTAGTAGCAGTAACAGAGAGCGTAAAGCTGTTAGCCGAACAAACTTCTGTTTGTGCAGCAGGTTGTGATTGTATGGTTGGTGCGTCACTAACAGTCACATTAAATTCGTTACTGCTAATTGTTGGGGAACAGCCATTGTTAACGGTAACGTAATATCTGCCTGCTTTTGCAGTTGTGATATTGCTAATATTAAGTTGTGCACCTGTTTGGCCATTAATGACAGTACCATTAAAATACCACTGGTATGTAGGACTTGTGCTACCCAAATTGGTAATGGTTGTAGCAACTGTTAAACTATTATTTACACAAACACTTTGATTACTGATTGTAGTAATTGATGGTGTTGTAATCAGTTGAATGCTTACATTTTGATTATTGGTAGCAGAGCTAGTAGATCCACAGCTATTGGTAACTGTAAATGAATAGGTGCCTGCATTAGCAGACTGAAAATTAGGAACTAAAAGCGTTGCGCCATTTCCATTGGGAACAGCAGTTCCATTTAATGCCCATGCATACGTTAAATTGTTATCGCCATTTGCAACAACGGTTGCAACCAATGAAGCAGTAGCGCCAACGCATACATTAGTGGGCGCAGTAATAGTAGTGATGCTTGGCTTATCTTTAATAGTTACTTGCGCGGTTCCACTTGTAGTATTGCCACAATCATTTGTTGCAACAAAAGTGTAAGCGCCCGCATCAGATGCAACAACAGATAGAATAGTGAGGGTTTTAGTTGTATTACCAACATCTACTCCATTTTTTTGCCATTTAAAACTTGTAGCGCTGATAACATCTGCATTTAGATTGAGGGTAGTACCAGCGCACAAAAGGTTTACAGGATTTGGATTAACTGTAATTGTAGGACATTGTGCAAAAAGTATCTGCGAAATAGAAACCAGTAGAATGGTTAAAATTGCTCGAATTTGTAATGATAACTTCATAAGAAAAAAGTACTTGAATTATTTAGTATACTTACTTAAAACAACTTACGTGTCGCTTTGCAAGTGTATTGTCTTCGGTTGGACGAGAAAATAAAAATTGAATCCCAACTTCAAATGCGTTTGCATTTTGTACATATGAAATATTGGGGGCAATTGAAAAATTATAGGTAAATGACGCTTTGATCACGTTCATATTTAAATTCACAAACGGGGAAATGGAATTGTTTAATACATATACACCTCCTACGTCAAATCCAATATAGTTATCATAGTCGGGAAGTATTTGTATCGCGCCAACTAGCGAAGTTGAAGATTGAGTTGCTCTAACAGAATGTAGTCCACCAAAAAAAACTTGACTGTAATCGGAAAGTACTTTCGAGTATCCTAATTGGTAGTTATAGGTGATTCCCTCTCTTGTTGCAAGTTTTAGAGGATCCTTGCTCGATTGATTTAAATTATACATCGAAAATCCAGCAGTAAAAGATTCTTCTTCATTTACTGAATTGTATAAAATACCTGAATTTATGTCTACATAATTTGCATTGATAATTTGAATAGGTTCGTTATTGGGTAATTGAGGTGAATAGCCTAAAATGTCAAATTGGTTTGGGAAAAGTAATTGTGTGTAATCAATTCTTTTTGAGTTGTACCTCCCTTGAAAACCTAGTGATAAGGATTTACTTCCATCATAATTCAGTCCTTTAGAATAGGACATCGTTGCAGACATGGCCTGATGAGAGTATACATCGAGGGTTTTATGGGTGTATGCATTAACACCAAATCCAAAAACATCATTATTTGGAACAAAATCTAATAAAGGACGCATTTGAAACGATGCATTTGAAAATGTAGATGTAACTAACTTTGAATAGGACTGTGATCTATGCAGCGCATTGAATTTAAAGTCGTCGTCAATAAATCCTGCAAATGATGGATTTATGTTTAGTTGATTTTGCGAAAATTGAGTAAAAACTGGTAGCTGCGCGCTAGCCATTTTTGATTGCATAAATGCTATAAATAGCAATATAATCCCCAAGAGGATCTTGCTTGACTTCCTTTTTTTCATAATACAATTGAAATACTAAAAATTACTAACCGAGTGAGTGTATAAAAGTAAGTTATTAGGTGCTATTACTAAGTATTTACACCATATATATTTAGTTAATATAGAAAAATTTCTATATGTAAGCGTCATATTGGCAGAATATTTGCTAGTAAAGGGTTTTACCACCAAAAAATGCCTCATTTTTTAGCAAATGTGTAGGCTTTTGAACACCTGAATCAAGGTGCTTTTACGGAAACTGAAATTCTATTTTCGTTGCTATTATTTATTATTATATCTTTATGATATCAAAATAATATCAAAAATGGAAAAATTACTCAAACCTCTTTCTGGCTACAAAGCAGCTTTAATTGCTTTATTATCATTTTTTATTGGCTTTGCAATCATTGTAGGTGGGGCACAGCAAAATGAAGACGGCCAAGTTTTCTTTGGCATACTACTTCTAGCTGCTGCTGGTTTTTTAGTGAAAGGCCTTATGATTATTGATCCTAATTATAGTATTGTACTTACATTTTTTGGTAAGTATGTGGGTACCGTTAGAGAAAATGGACTTCAATTTGTAAATCCATTTTATACCAAACTAAAAGTGTCTCTTCGTATGCAAAGTATTGAGAGCACAAAATTAAAAGTGAACGACAAGCTGGGTAATCCCATCGAAATTGCTGCGGTTATTTTATATCAAGTAGAGGATACCTACAAAGCGGTATTTGATGTAACAAGTTTTAATGATTATATCCGAAACCAAAGTGAAGCCGCGGTACGTCATTTAGCAACTACTTGTCCTTACGATAATATCGAGGATGAAAAAGCACATATCACATTGCGTGATGGTGGAGATAAGGTGATTGAAATGTTAGAAGGTGAATTAAATCAGCGTTTAAATAAAGCGGGTGTTTTAGTTACAGAAGCGCGCATTAGTCACCTCGCTTATGCCGCAGAAATAGCGGGAGCAATGCTTCAACGCCAGCAAGCTACAGCCATTGTAGCTGCCCGTACTAAAATTGTAGAAGGCGCTGTGGGTATGGTTGAAATGGCCCTTGCGATGTTATCTGAAAAAGATATTGTAGTGTTAGATGATGATAAAAAAGCAGCGATGGTAAGTAATTTAATGGTGGTATTATGTGGTGAAAAAGCAGCGTCTCCGGTTTTAAATACAGGTAGCCTTTATTAAAACTTTTAAAATCTTTTTATGTCTCTTGCTAAAAAAACTTTTGTTTTGCGGATAAGCGAAGACACGTTTGCAAAACTGTCTAAATGGGCTGACGATGAATTTAGAAGTGTCAACGGTCAAATTGAAATGATACTCGACAAGGCATTAAAAGATGCCCACAGAAAATCAGTTCAAAAAGATACAAAGCCATCCCAAAATCCTAAATTGCTTAAATGAAAATCAAATCAATTGTTGTTAACCTGGGCGCTTTGTTTTTGATGGCTACATCATTTGCGCAAACAGTTACTGTTGGAAGTTTTAATGTTCGTTATGATAACCCGCGTGATTCGGGTAATTTATGGAGTACCAGACTTCCCAGAGTGGCCGCGCTGATTGCGTTTCACGATTTTGATATTGTAGGAACGCAGGAAGGGTTGCAGCATCAATTAGAGGGCATGCAAGCTTTACTTCCGGGGTACACTTACTATGGCATTGGTAGAGATGATGGCGCACTTAAAGGAGAGCACTCTGCTATATTTATAAAAAAAGATGCTTTTACAATACTAGATAAAGGTGACTTTTGGTTATCTGAAACACCTACTCAACCTGGTTTTGGTTGGGATGCACGTATTAATAGAATTTGCTCTTGGGTACTTATACAACACAAAGTAACGCATAAAAAAATGTACTGCTTTAACGTGCATTATGATCATCAAGCTATGATTGCGCGTAAAGAAAGTTCTAAACTAATACTTGAAAAAATCAAAACGATTGCAGGTAATGCACCTGTTATTTTAACGGGCGATTTCAATGGAGATCATAGTTCAGAATGGTATCAATTGATTGCAAATTCAGGTAATTTATTGGACACTTACAAAAGGGTGGCGCTGCCTTATAAACCCAATGGAACTTTTCAGGGCTTTGGCCCCAATCTAAATCCAGACCAGGTGATTGACCATATTTTTACATCCTCTCATTTTACGGTTAGTAGGTGGGGCGTGTTAACGGATTCTTACAATGGTAAATTTCCGTCGGATCATTTCCCGGTTTTAGCCCAAATAACACTGCAATAAGCGCCCATATGTGCAAAAGCTTTCTTAAATAACGAGGCTTTAGCATTTTTATTCACAGGGCCTTGCTTCTTTTGTAGAACCCATTAATTTTAACGGTAATCAAACCCATTGTATGTTTTATTTATTACAAACAGACACCATTCAAAAAGCACTCGGTGCAGCCGCTGCAAGTACGCCAGAAAAAATTTCTATGCTTAGCTTATTAGAAAAGGGTGGTTGGATTATGTACCCCTTATATTTTTTATTGGTGGCCGCTATTTATGTTTTTATAGAGCGCTTGTTGGCTATTAATAAAGCTTCAAGAATTGAGCCCAACTTTATGAATATTATTAGAGATAATATTGTAACGGGTAATGTGCAAGCAGCGCGCAACTTAGCAAAAAATACCAATAGTCCTGTTGCACGTATGATTGATAAGGGTATTCAACGCATTGGAAAACCATTAGACGCTATCGAAAAAAGCATGGAAAATGTGGGTCGTTTAGAAATGTACAACATGGAAAAAAACCTTTCTATTTTATCACTCATTTCTGGCATTGCCCCTATGTTTGGATTTTTAGGTACCATTATTGGTATGGTGCAATTATTTTATGGCATTGCATCTACCGGAGAGTATACACTTAACACCATTGCTGGTGGTATTTATACAAAAATGATTACATCTGCTACGGGTTTAATTATTGGACTCATTGCATACGTTGGCTATAATTTTTTAAGTACCCAAATTGATAAGACCGCCAATAAAATGGAAGTCGCAAGCTCAGAGTTCATTGATATTTTACAAGAACCCACTCGTTAATTAACTACAATGAATATCAGAAAGCGTTTAAGATCTCATCCCGAAGTGCACACCGGTGCCTTAAATGATATTCTATTTATACTACTACTGTTTTTTCTAATTGTATCAACACTTGCAAATCCCAATGTCATTAAAGTGTCTAATCCAAAGGCAGCAAGTGATACAAAAGCCAAGCAAACAGTGGTGGTTACAGTAGATAAAGACCAACAAATTTATATTGGTTCCAAACCTATTGCACTCGACTCATTAGAATCTGAACTCTCTGTTTTTTTAGCAAAAGAAACGGATAAGCCGTCGGTGGTTATTAATGGAGATAGTACTTCGCATTTAGGTACTGCCATTAAAGTGATGCAGGTGATAAAAAAATTAGGTGCAACACCTGTGATGGCTGTCGATAATAGTCAATAGTTTCATTTTAGCAGCCTTATTTTTTTGTAGATACAATCATTCGGTCATTATCAAACAAATCTTTTTTGAGCAGGGTTGTGTAGTTGTTTTGTGCAAATACATCCTGCGTTTGAAGCCCTAGTGCTTGATTGATTTCTACAAAAACGGCGCCTCCTTTATTTAAATAGGTATTGCCAAAATTTGCAAGTGCATTATAAAAAATAAGTGGGTTGTTGCTTTCAACAAAAAGGGCTGTATGCGGTTCAAAGTCAAGTACATGTTTAGCTATACTTTCTTTTTCAATGTCGGCTATATATGGAGGATTTGAAATAATAACATCAAAACCACCAAGCCCCGGCCAGTTTGCTTCATTTAAAAAATCTAGTGTAATAAATGTAATAGCTGTGTTATTGGCTAGTGCATTTGCAGAAGCTACTTTTATGGCTTCTTTAGAAATATCTAATGCAGTAATTTTTGCACTCGGTAGTTTTTTTTGAAGTGCAATGGCAATGCATCCACTACCTGTTCCAACTTCTAAAATTTTTAATGGTGCATGATGGATACTATTCACAGCGGCCCAACTTGCACATAGGTTTACGAGTTCCTCTGTTTCCGGCCTTGGTATAAGGGTGTGTTCGTTAACCACTAAACACATGCCTGCAAACCATGCTTGCCCTAAAACGTATTGTACGGGTTTACCCGTTAATAGCTCATTGGAATATTTTTCCAAGCGCTTCAAATCCTCTATTAAGAGCAGTTCATTTTTTTGAAGCCAACGGTCCATTTTAGACCTACCTGTAACAAATTCCATCACCATGCCTGCAATAGTAGCCGCCTCTCTATCATCGTAGAGGCCATGTAGTGCAGTAGTGATGGATTGTTCGGCGGCTTCAAAAGTCATGCTGCAATGTTAGTATCATTTAGGTTATTTTTGCACCAGCCCTTCAAATTTATTTATCCATGCAAAATGCAGATCATTACTTTACTATCGAAAAGCCTTCCATGGCTGAATTTAAAGATAGGGGGAGTAAATTTTTAGGGTATGCGTTTCCAGTAATTACTGCGGAAAATTTCAAACAGTATTTACAAGATCTAAAAAAAGAACATCCAAAAGCGGTGCATCACTGTTTTGCATACCGGCTAGGGTTAACCAACAATTTATTTAGGGTAAGTGATGATGGGGAACCCGCTGGAACTGCTGGTAGACCTATACTTGGGCAAATTGATAGCAGTGGCGTTACCAATACTGCCATAATTGTAGTTCGTTATTTTGGAGGTACGCTACTAGGTGTTCCTGGACTCATTAATGCCTACAAATCTGCGGCGTCCATGGCATTACAATTAACGCCATTTGTACAAAAAACAATTGAGTGTTATTACGAGCTTTCTTTTGACTATACCCAAATGGGAGAGGTGATGAATGTAGTTAAGCAATACGGATGTTCGGTGTCGGAACAGTCTATGCAACTGTTTTGTAACCTTCGCATAGGTATTCCAAAAGCAAGACTTGATGAAGTATTGTATAAGTTTAAAGACTTACACACCGTAGGTATAAAACCCTGCGCCTGATTTAACGCCTAGTTTTTTATCTGCCACCATACTTATAAGAAGTGGACAGGGTGCATATTTTTCCTCCTTAAATCCTTCGTACAAAACTTCTAAAATGCTAAGGCAAACATCGAGTCCAATAAAATCGGCGAGTTGAAGTGGCCCCATTGGATGTGCCATACCTAGCTTCATAATCGTATCTATCGATTCTTTGGTGGCAACACCTTGGTGTAATGCATAAATAGCCTCATTGATCATGGGCATTAAAATTCTATTCGCAATAAATCCTGGAAAATCATTAACTACACAAGGTACTTTTAAAAGTACTTTGCTCAGTTCAACAATGGTGTCGGAAGTAGCCCCACTGGTTTCTTTTCCGTTGATAATTTCCACCAGTTTCATGATAGGCACTGGGTTCATGAAATGCATGCCAATTACTTGTGCCGGTCTTTTGGTAACGCTTGCAATTTCAGAAATAGAAATAGAAGATGTGTTACTTGCTAAAATAGCGTGTGGGGGTGCGGCAGCATCTAGTGCTTCAAAAATTGAAAGTTTAATGGCTTTATTTTCGGTCGCTGCCTCTACCACTAAGTCGGCGTTAGACACAGCTGTGTCAAGGGTTGTACTCTTTGTTAAGTGTGCAAGTGCTGTTTCTTTTTGAGCAGCCGTAATGGTCTCTTTGGTTACTAAACGGTCTAGATTTTTTTGAATGGTGGCAAGCGCTTTTTCGAGTTGTGCACTATTCGTATCTAATAGTGTTACATGAAACGCATGTGTTGCAAATACTTGTGCAATACCATTTCCCATGGTGCCTGCACCAACAACGGTTACATTTTTTATAGTAGACATAGAACTATTTTTTTCGCTTATAATCGCCACGTTTCCACGACTTAATAAAGTCGGCCCAAGCTGCTGGATTTAAAATATTCATGGGTGGAATTTGACCAGCATAATAATATTTATTGGCTTGTTGGCGTAACTGATAATTGACCGCTTCTCTACCATCGGATGGTAAGGAGTTGAGTAAAATTTTATTGCGCGCTTCGTCCGTATTTTTTCTGGCAACCTCGTACATGTCATCATTTACTTTGTTGTTTACAAAGTCTCTTTCAAACTGCTCACGTGTAGGTCTTGGTTTTAAAATGGTGGCTGGTAAATAAACAGTATCACTTACCATGAGTTGAATAACACTGTATTGTGTTTCTGTGAGATTGGCTGGAATATCAATGCGTCTATCTTTAAAACCAACACAAGAAAAAGTAATTTTATCACCCTTTAAAACAGCAATTGAAAAAACGCCATCCGGGCTGGTAATGGTACCTCTTCCTTTTCCTTCTACAATAATACTTGCAGAGGGAATACCTCTTAAGCTATCGGCGGTCATCACTACTCCATAGAGTTGCACAACCGAGTCTCGATAAGCTGAATTTTGAGCCTTGGCCTTGCTAAGGCCACAAAAGGCAATTCCAATAAGAAGGATGCGTAGCATTTTATTCATCGGCTCAAAAATACGAATGGTTTTGACAATAAAAAGGCAATAAATGAGCTTGTTTATGGCAAAGTAAGGGCTACAGCAATTAACTTTGCACAGTTCTAGCTTATTTTAACAAAAACTTGCGTGACCATGACCGAAGAAGCGATATTACAGGCCCTTAGCAATGTGCAAGAGCCCGATTTAGGAAAAGACCTTGTCACCTTAAATATGGTGAAAGATGTGAAAATTAATGGCAACGATGTGAGTTTTACGATTGTGCTTACAACGCCTGCTTGCCCCATGAAAGATATGATGCGCACAGCCAGTGAAAATGCAGTTAAATTGCTTGTAAACAAAGAGGCCAATGTACAAGTAAATTTTACAGCCAATACCACTTCTACCCGAAAAGAAAATTTACAAATATTAAGTGGTGTTAAAAATATTATTGCAGTAGTGAGTGGAAAAGGTGGTGTAGGTAAGAGCACTGTTTCTGCAAATATTGCGCTTGCTCTTGCAGAAGGTGGTGCCAGTGTAGGACTTATGGATGCCGATATTTATGGACCTAGTGTTCCGATCATGTTTGGTGTGCGAGGTGCGCGTCCAATGATGAAAGATATTGATGGCAAAGGTTACATTGTGCCACTCGAAAAATACGGCATTAAGTTAATGAGTATTGGCCTTTTAGTAGATGAAAAAAATGCAGTGGTATGGAGAGGTCCGATGGCTAGTAGCGCCATCAAACAATTTGTTACAGAAGTAGACTGGGGCCCACTCGATTATTTAATTATTGATATGCCACCAGGTACTGGAGATATTCATTTAACGCTCATGCAAACCGTTCCAGTAACGGGTGTGGTGATTGTAACAACACCGCAGGCCGTGGCACTTGCCGACGCTAAAAAAGGTATTGCAATGTTTGGTCAGGCGCAAATTAATGTACCTATTATTGGACTCGCCGAAAACATGGCTTATTTTACGCCAGAAGAATTACCTAACAACAAATATTATTTGTTTGGAAAAGAGGGTGGTAAAAAATTAGCCGAAGAATATGATCTTGCATTTTTAGGTCAAATTCCGCTCGTACAATCTATTAGAGAAGGGGGAGACGAAGGCGTTCCGGCTATGATGGGCACCGATGAAATTAGTAAGCAAGCTTTTAGAAATATTACAGCGCAAGCAGTAAGAAATATTGCCATCAGAAACGCAGGCGTACCTGCAACCCAAGTGATTAAA
>JACCDP010257372.1_pt1 | contig 24650 bp, 12 predicted proteins | sample 7445841 | NCBI WGS metagenome assembly JACCDP01 (sample SAMN15323441, study PRJNA562643) | freshwater metagenome | isolation source: river surface water | place: USA:Blue River Watershed | collected 2017-08-17
TAGGTTCGAGTGGTCTAGGTTCGAGTGGTCTAGGTTCGAGTGGTCTGGGTTCGAGTGGCCTTGGGTCGGGTGGCCTGGGTTTAAGTGGTCTGGGTTTAAGTGGTCTGGGTTCGAGTGGTCTGGGTTCGAGTGGCCTTGGGTCGAGTGGCCTTGGGTCGGGTGGTCTGGGTTTAAGCGGTCTTAGCGGACTCAATGGGCTGTCCCCCAGCAACTCTGATTCCAAGAAACCAGCAGCAGAGAAGAAACCAGCAGCAGAGAAGAAACCAGTAGCAGCGGACAAAGCGGAATTGGACAAGGCAATTGCTGCTGCACGTGAAAAGCTCACAGCAGTTGGTCAAGCAGCAGCGGAAAAGTTGACAAAGGCGGCATCAGATAAAAAGGGACAGAGCCCATCATTTGTCGGCACAAAGATTATTGATTTCAAGCATAATGGCAAATGTGCTGGAAATGACAATGGTTTATTAAAATTCAATAAGGATTGCTCTGCTATTACGAAGGATGAGCAAGTAACAATGAAATCACTCACATCGGACACCTTCACTATGAGGATTGGCAACAAATGCATATCTTACGATGGCTCGAAGGTGGGTTTTAATGATTGCAATGGAGGGGCTTACCAAGAATGGTCGACGGATGTTGGAAAATACGAGAAATTCGATGAAAAAGATACATCAAACTTCATTCATGTTCAAACCAAGAAATGTCTGGATGCCAGCAACGATGGCACAACGTATATGAGCAGATGCGATCAGACAAACGCATTCCAGAAGTTCGGATATGCACAAGTCGCGGAAAGTACGAAAGCAGGAGAAGGGGGAGGAAATAACAACTTGACTTGGATCATAGTGGGAAGTTCAGTTGCTGCTGTTCTTGGCATTACGGGTATTGTTGGAGCGGTTGTATATATTAATAAAGATACTGGGGACGTCTTTGAACCTGATGAAAAATCAAAACCTGCCAAACCAGTTGGTAAAGTCGAAATTGAAACCAAAAATGGAAATATACAAGTTTCTGGTAACGGCAACAGTATAGATGTGAAGGAAAACAGGGGAACATATTTCACAGTTGACATGCCAGGTGGGGGAAAAGCGCTTGGATTTGTCCCTGACGGAGAAGAAATTTCCAAACAGGTAAGTGAAGGTAAGCATCCAACTGCAGATCAAAATCCCAATGCTGTAAAACAAGCAGATGCCAGACAAAAGACAGCAGCAGCCGAAGCAAAAATAATACAACTAAAAGAAGCCATTATTAAAGCTGTAAACGTTGACAGCAGCAACAAGTCTATTGGCAAATTAGACGAAATACAAGGTTTAATGAATGAATATGAAGCGACATTGAAAGAATATAATAGAAATGCGATCGAAGAAAGCAAAATAAATAACAGCGAAGAAGTGAAAGCTAGAGTTGCAGATTCTCAAACACTGCTAGATAATTTTAATAATTCAGAAAAGTCGAAGATGAAAACGTATTTAGATACAGAAAGAGAAAGATTGAGCCCCGCGCAGCAGCCCGCGCAGGAGCCCGCGCAGCAGCCCGCGCAGCAGCCCGCGAAGGAGCCCGCGCAGCAGCCCGCGAAGGAGCCCGACCCCGCAAACAAGCTGCTAGACGCTGCTGCTACTAACTTGGTTGATACAGTAAAAACCATAGAGTATAGTTGGTTAGAACCAAGTCCACAAACCAACAATCAGTGGGCATTGTCTGTAGATAACAAGATTGTAGGTTATTTTGATCCAGAACGAGATGCAATTGTAAGCGGAGATGATAATACCAAACTTGTTACAGGCGTCCCAGATTCTGAAGGGAAACCAATCCCATTGCCCGACGGATTCAAAAAGCCGCCCGGCGGCGGAGGTAAAACTAGTTAGGATTGAATTCTAGACATTAAAATGTGATTAACTTTTAGTATATATCGTGTATATGGAAGATAATCAATTTTCACGACATTCCTTATTGTTAATGTTTGCAGGTTTTGCTTGTATCGTCCTTTACATAATGTATAATCATACTCGAGCGACCACAATGACTGAACATTTTTTGTGGGATTCGTGGGATGGCATTCACGTATTGTATCCTTATTCCGGCATGCCTTATCCAGGCATGCCAACAACAAAACCGCCGACAAAATCCCCTATTGGCAATGCCTCAAATAAACCATCAAATTCCGACAGCATTGCCTCATCCTCAAACGAGCCATCAAATTCCGACAGCATTGCCTCATCCTCCAACGAGCCATCAAATTCCGACAGCATTGCCTCTTCCTCAGGCAAGTCACCAACTACAACAGGCAATGCCTCTTCCTCAGGCAAGTCACCAACTACAACAGGCAATGCCTCTTCCTCAGGCAAGTCACCAACTACAACAGGCAATGCCTCTTCCTCAGGCAAGTTACCAACTACAACACAAACAGATAATTCATTATCTGATCTTCAGCAGATTTTCCAAAAGATATATGCAAAACCTCAAACGCCATCCGGATCGACCGGCAATTCCGTGGACATGAGCGCTGGGCAATGGGAGTCCGCAATCAAACCAAATATACCATCGACTCCATCAAGTAACAAGGCTGTGCCTGATATCAAGGTTCCAATCTTAGAAATAAAATATCCATATAAGCAGCCAATAATCTTCGAACACAATGAGAAGTGCTTAGGTGTGAAAGACGGAAAACCATGGTTCAATTCGAGTTGTGACCTGGTTGAGCAACAAAAAACTATTGTGCAAACAATGGTGAACTCTAATACATTTTCCCTACAAGTAAATGGAAAATGCCTCGACTCAAATGGAGAGGAGGTGTATTTGTTAGATTGCAATGGTGGAGATTTTCAAAAATGGTCAACAGAACTCAAAACTGCCAACGAAGAAAATGTTTCAAACATATTGCATGTTAAAAGTAGGAAGTGTCTGGATGCTAACGCGGAGGGGAGAGTGTATATGGGTCCTTGCGGCATAGAGAACGGATTTCAGAAGTTCAGATATCGTTTCGTTGCAGAACAAAGAAAGACGTTGGATGCGGGACAGTCCTTAACAGGGGCCGACAATGTCCTCATGAGTGTAAATCACGCCTTTGCAGCTGTATTGCAACAAGATGGTAATTTTGTTGTTTATCGGATTTCAAAACCATTGCTGACGCCAGGTGATATGATTCCTAGTAATTCCATATTTTCCACAGGAACGTATGAACGTTTTATCGAAGAAGAATTTGCCGAACAAAAAATAACATGGACCACATTACTGGAAGCAGCAAAAATAGATGCAAATCCTGACCCAACCAATTACGTGTTGAAACTAGAAAAGACGGGTGAGCTCAAAATAATTACGCCAGAATCAAAAACGTTGTTGGTTTTGTTCAAAGGAGGGACTTCTGAAGGAAAATATCAACTTCGTTTTGGGTTGGACAAGTATGTGCATAGGCTCGAACTACACAATCAAAGTGATAATACTATACCGTGGACAAGCGAAAATATGCAAGTGAATCCAACATTCGTTCAACTTACAAGTGCAAAAGGAGAAACAGTGACAAGACAAGGCCAACCATCGGGGACAAAATATAATACACCAACAATGTTTTATGTAAATCATGAAGGAAAACTGTTCTTTGCGATTAAAAACAATTTTGTTACAATCAAGTTCAATGGAGACAACAAGGTCATTGAATATACCGATTACGAAAAAGATTCTTTACTTGAAGCTTGCTTTACAGATATGGTGGTGAGCATCGATTGGAACAAAGAGTTCTATGTCGTCAACTTTCGATACATTTACATGGTGGACTCCGGGAAGGTCACTCGAATTGACCCAGGTGTGTTCACCAATATAGTTTCAATATCTGTAAATAAGGCTGGCAACAATCTGGCTATTATTGCGGACAATGTTGGACCCGACTTCGGTCGTAAACACAGAAACACTGTGTTTTTATGGTTTTTGGAGTCATGGGATGGATATGGTCCAGGATGGTACTATATCCGAAAAGACGGATATGCTATATATCCTGTAAAAGACAATAATAACAACAATGAATTCGAGTTTCAATTTAGAGTGACCAATGTTGATATTGACGAAGATGGATTCAATGATAAAGACCTGTTTAGAAAACTGATATTTTGTGGAGATGATCCAGGACTGTATACAACAAATCTCGGATACAAAAAGAGATATAAAATCGAGGAGGACATGGATCTTAATCAACGTTATGGTGGTCGGACTGCAATGTTTGTGGGCGAAGGAACAGTTTTGAAGGAACTTGTTCGAAATGAGTGGAAAGATGGAGACAAAACAATCCGCTTAAATTGTCTTTTTACAGCAAGTCGGAATCACTATACGATCGTTGTCTGTACCGGGTACGACATCATGATTTATTATTCAAAGTATGTTGGTTCGGGCGGTATGGGGGAATTTGTTAAAGAATTGGCTATATACGTGGGAATCGAGCTCCTGACATTGGGAATCATGGCAGCAGCGGGTCCAATACTTACAGCAATGAGAGCAACAGCTACATGGGGACGAACTGTTTCTCTCGCCGCTTCTGCATTGCAGAGAATATCATCATCAGGTGTCATGACATCCGTTAGATCAATTGGAGCATCAACAAGTCAGTTTTGCAAGCAGATTGCGGCACCTTTAAAAACACTGACAGAGAAATCTTCAGAAATGGCCAGAAAGTATATTGGGACTTCAGATGACTTCTTGCGTCTTGCAGGTGAATTGAAGGAAGAAATCCTTACAATGGGCATAGGCATGAGTCTCGAAACAGCGTGGGACAAAATTTATGATAAAGCGACAAGCGATGGCAATCCAATGCATGATGTTGAAGAAATTAAACATGCTGTTGCTTCTCAATACCAAAAAATGGTCTATTTTCGATATGTTACCAAGTATGGAACTGTATTTAGCATCGTAGATTCAACCGACCAAAACATTTCGGAGCAATTTCACAATGGCATTATAAAAAAAATCAAATCACAGTTTACATCTATGAACCAGCTTTACAATAAGGAGAATGTAGATTTGACAGAAAAAACAAGCGATGAGGCTGAAGAGAAAGCTAAAAATGCGGTATTACAGGCAATGCCGAGCAGCAATCAAAACACCCAACAAAGCAATCGACGAGAGGATTTTACACAACAGACAGATGACGTCAAAGGTCAAGGTTTCACAAAATCAAGTCACAGCACTTTGAAAGAAGCCTTTGAAGATGATCCAAATAATTATGATGTTGACAAAAGCGAGGGTGCTCATAATTACAAGGATGTCAACATATATGAGCTGTACGCAACAACATTTTCAAAGAGCGGAGACGAAAACATCGACAAACGCATGAGAAGAAATGACATTAGAATGAACGAGATCAAAAATATAGTATCGTCAAAAGATACAGAGCAAAATTTCATATTTATGCAAGGAGACTATGATATATATCTGTGCTACCGAACTGAGGACAGGATGTACAATATGATGCAAATTTTTCGCTCTACTAATCCAATTGTGTCTATAGGTTGTGACATTGACGGACAGCGCGTGTTTTTTCTTAAAGCAAACGGTCTTATTTACAGTGCAAGAAATTCAAGTTCTACCAAACGGGATGGTAACCGTGCCATTATAGCAGTCGATCAACCAAAATATAATTTCGAGGCGTGTTGATCATTAATAATAGCATCCACTACTCTACGCTCAACTCCTCTTTGATCACCTCGAACATTTCGCCTTTACATTTGACCTCACGAGCTACATAAGCATACTCGAACTCCGACTCGCGAAGAGCATCATAACTAATTTTGATTTGCTTGCATAGACCAAACTGCTTGGCATGTTTCGTGCTCGCATTAAAAATAGGATTCGGCACAAAATGCTTGCACCTGATGCAATCCGTGTGCGGCAATACAACAGGTTTGAACGGCGATGTCTTCTTCGCTTGGTTTATCTGTGGCGATGGCGGATTCGTTGGCGTCATTGGACTCATTTCGTTTTACTTCATGTTTTGTTTTCTCGGCCTTTTAAGTGCATTGCACGTATTGCGCTTGATCGGCATGCTATCCGCTCCCGCTCCGCGTTGCGAAGAAGTCATAAACATGGATTGAAGATATTGTGTAATTTCAAAATTGCCAGTATGGTTTGCATGCGCAATCAAGTGATCGATATGATCAAGTCGCGCACCGGAGTTCACGAGTGCTTTGGTTGCCTCCAAGGCACGATGCCGCCATTTAGCCTCTTCCATGCCATCTCCCAATACCAATGTTGCTGCATAGAACAAAGGTGTCTTGCCATATGCATCCACGGCATTCACATCGGCGCCTCGACTGATAAGCAATTCGATGTTCGACTTGCTCGATCCGTAAGCAGCAAACATTAGCGGCGTTTGGCCGAACTTGTTGCGAACATCAACTTCTTTCCAACCCCAACGCTCGATCAAGTGTCTGGTCAGAAAATCGGAATGGACTGCCGCGGCCAAATGATAGATGCTATCCCCATCGCTAGTCGTTTGCCCCGTCTTCACTTTGGGATACTGATCCATCAACAGAATGGCTATATGAAGGTGTCCCATGCCTACTGCTAGCAATAGTGGCGTCATGTTGACGGCGCGATCGTGATCGGTCACTTCATAATTGATCTTGGGGAGGGGATAGGATATCATCATGTTGAGATCTGCTTTGTTCAACAAACTGTGGACGCCTTCATAATCATTGTAATAGACAGCCATCATGAGCTCTTGGTTATAATCCCGGGTATTCACAGGGCTGTTGTAATCATTGTAGAAATTGCGCATACCGCCGATTTGCGATTGCACACGCTGGTTTTTCTTCATCTGCTCCTTCTTCTCCTTCTTCTCCTTCTTCTCCTTCTTGTTGATCTTAATCTTGATCATATTTAATAGAAGCAGATACAAAAATGAGGTGTGCATCATTAAGTTCCTCTGACTCGTTCATTTAGTGCGCCACGGAACATATTAATCAAGCAGACAAATTAGATAACTTAGTCCACCTCATCTACGACCGGCGCACCTGGCGCACCCGTCTCGCCCGCAGCCTGTGCAGCCCCAGCGGCTTGCGAGTACATCTTTGTAAGAATAGGATTCACAACACCCTCCGCCTCCTTCTGCTTGTCTTCGTATTCCTCCTTAGAAGCTTGTTGATTGCCATCGAGCCAAGCAATGCCCTTCTCAACGACATCTTTGATCTTCGACTTGTCCTCATCAGGCAGCTTGACATTGACATCATCCACAACGGTATTCTTCAGGTTGAATAGATAAGACTCGAGTCCGTTCCTAGCCTCCACCCGCTCCGCATTGCGCTTGTCCTCCTCCTTGAATTTCTCTGCATCCTTGAGCATATCCTCGATTTCATCCTTTGAAAGCCGCCCCTTCTCATTGGTGATGGTAATGTTCTTTTTGTTGCCCGTGGACTTCTCCACCGCGGTCACTGTCAGGATCCCATTTGCATCCAACTCGAAGGTCACCTCGATTTGAGGGCGACCCCGCGGCATCGGTGGAATGCCGGTGAGCTCAAACTTGCCCAGCAAGTTGTTATCCTTTGTAAACTTGCGCTCGCCCTCGTATACCTGAATCAGGACCGTAGTTTGATTGTCGGCATAAGTACTAAACGTCTGCGTCTTCTTCGTCGGGATCGTGGTGTTTCTCTCGATTAGCGCAGTCATTACGCCACCAGATGTTTCAATACCCAGTGACAGCGGGCACACATCGAGCAAAAGCACATCTTGTGTCTTGGAACTGGTGTCGCCTGATAGGATGGCGGCTTGAATCGATGCACCAGCTGCCACGACCTCGTCAGGATTGACGCTCTTGTTGAGCGCTTTGCCGTGGAAATAGTCAGACAGCAGCTGCTGAATCTTTGGAATCCTGGAAGATCCACCGACGAGCACGATCTCGTGCACCTGCGACTTGTCGATTTTGGCATCCGACAACACCTTCTCGACCGGATCCATCGTGCGTGCAAAGATATCGTGGCACAGCTCATCGAACCTTGCCCTCGACATAGTGCTGTTGAAGTCAATTCCATCGTGCAGACTATCGATTTCGATTGTACCTGTGGTCGATGCAGACAACGTCTTCTTCAGACGTTCACATTGAGTGCGAAGTCTCTTCAGTGCCCTAGGGTTCTGAGTTAAGTCTTGCTTGTGCTTCCGCTGAAACTCCTTTGCAAAATGTTCCACGAGGCGGTTGTCAATATCGCTGCCGCCCAAATGGGTGTTGCCGCCCGTTGCCTTCACCTCAATAAGGCCGTTATCAATCGTGAGCAGCGTCACATCATGGGTACCCGAACCACAATCAAAGATGAGAACGTTTTGCTCCTCGCTTGACTTCTTGTCCAGACCGTATGCCAGTGCCGCTGCTGTTGGCTCGTTGATGATGCGCAACACGTTGAGACCAGCAATGGAAGCAGCATCCTTCGTCGCCTGACGCTGGCTATCCGAAAAGTTGGCAGGCACGGTGATCACAATATCTTTCACATCCTCCCCCAAATACTGCTCTGCAATCTCCTTCATCTTCCCTAGCACCATTGCAGAAATCTGCTCAGGATGAAACGTCTTCATCTCGCCCGCATGTTGGACCTCAATAAGCGGCTTATCACCGCCCTTGGGATCCGCCTTGACATCGAATGGCCACAACTTCATGTCTGACTGAACTACGGGCTCGCTGAACTTCCTGCCGATCAGTCTCTTCGCATCATAAATTGTGTTCTTTGGATTCGATGCATCTTGATTTTTTGCAGCATCCCCCACAAGACGCTCGCTATCTGTAAAAGCAACATACGACGGTGTGATACGATTGCCTTGATCATTTGGTATCACCTCAACCCGGTCGTTTCTGAACACAGCAACACAAGAATACCCAGTCCCAAGGTCGCATCCGATAGCAGGCATAGTTGATTGTAATGGGGGAGAGTGGTAATGATTCCAGGCAAAATCTTAAATGCATTTTTTATCCTGCTTCTAAGATTAAAACATGGCAGGGAAAAGAACTACTCGTGTTACAATTTTACTGATATGTGTTGCATTGTTGGGGGGTGTAATCTTTTGCTTGTTGTTCAGAAGAAACGGAAAAACAGAAACATTTGCCGAAGGAAATCCAAATTGGAATTCCAATTCAGAGCTCGTCATTGTCACTGCGCATTTCAAGGAAGACTTGGATTGGCTGAGAAAGAGCGGCATTTCATTGGTCATTTGTTCAAAAGATAATGCCCCCTTCCAACGCGATGCTGATCCGCGATGCATGCTGCCAAACCGCGGTCGTGAGGCATCGTCTTTTCTTAAATTCATCACTGCCTTCTATGATGAACTCCCGAAAAGAGTTGCCTTCGTTCATGGCCACGAATACGCATGGCATCAACGATTCGAAATCTTGTCAGCCATCCGCTGTGCCAAAAATGACAAACCCTTTGTTTCATTAAATGTCATATTTATGGATGACCGCAACATGTCGAATCCGACATATATTGGCATCAAGGACTTGTGGGATGACCATTTTAAACCCTACTTGAACATAGATTTTCCGGAACGAGTTTTTCATGATTGTTGCGCGCAGTTCATTGTATCTCGAGCAGCAATTCGGCGGCTTCCAAAAGAAGCCTACGAACATTGGTTGCAATTGTTATTAAACGTGACCAATGATAGCGTACTGAGCGTGCAATTCGAGTATTTGTGGCATGTAATATTCGGAGAGAACACAATACTGACGGTCGATCCTGTTGCATATGTCAAAGAAATGTTTGATTGCATTCCGTCGCACGTTCCTAGGAATATAGCGGAAGGAGGAAGAAATGACTATTCTACGAAGTTTGTTGCAACTGGTCAGAACTAAACAAAGAATTGGTTTGTCATAAAATATATGTTTTACAAAACATGGAACACTTTTGAAAACCAAATCATTGTTTTAAGAAAAATATTGATACCCTTAACGGGAACTCTCGTTAAAACTTTGCAGATAAACCCAAATCCCACTTTGACTCAAAACACCTCAGTTAAGAAAAAAATCATTTCAAAACTTGTTGACAAGAAAGTTTTTTGGTACCGTAGGTGCCAAACCCTATGATACCTCTTGAATAGCACATACTCCTTGAAAGTTGGCTATTTCTAGTTTTTTAGGGAATGGCTGCCTTTCCTCGCCTCTCACATGCACTTCATACTTCTGATTTTTGTAGTATTTCATGCGTTTAGCAGCTTGTGAAGGGAAAATGCTAAATGAGTCAACGATGTCAATCACCATAGGCACATGCAATCGATCTCGTTCTTTTTCTCTTAGGATTCGACCCAAAGACTGAACAATGTCTGATTTGGGGCTTCCCAGAATTAGCGTGTCTAATTTTGGCACATCCAATCCCTCTGCACAGAAAGCGTATGTTGCCAGCAAGACTTGTTGTTCTTCGCTCTCTTTCAGATCGCTCGGTTTCATGCCCCCATAGTAGAATCCGCTCGTGATGTCATCTTGACAATCTAAACAATCTAGACAATCTTTGATCGCCTCGAGATGTTTCCGGCGGTCGCTCAACACAAGAATCTTCCTTTTTGGCTCGTTAGCAACTATTTCCCTGATTCTACCTACCAGATATGCCACTCTCGGTTGAAAATCGCAAATGTTATTAATCATTCGACTCATATTCACACTTCCATTGTACATCAATACTTCTTTGCTGTACTTTTCGGAAGGATGATCAAAATGTTCTATGTAAACTTGAACTGCATCTTTCCTTTTTGACCCTTTGTACACGATTCCTCCGATATGCCATTTGAATACTTTTGATAAACCGTCCTTTCTATTGACTGTGGCAGAGAGTCCTAGCGAATAGCGTACGTTGATGCGCTTGTAAACCCTCGAGAAGACCTCTGCACCTGTCCTGTGGCACTCATCTACACAAATTAGTCCAAAGCCATCGAAAACAGCAGCATCATATGTCTTCATGCTTAAGCTTTGCAGCGATCCTATGACGATGTCTTTTCCGTCCACATCACATGTTTTGGCTTTTATCAGTCCTACTTTTGCAGAGGGTAGAAATTGATCAATGCGCTCCTTCCATTGATTGAGCAGGAAGTCTTTGTGCACAACAATCAATGCTTTTTTCTTCAAGGTTGCAATAATATACAATGCACAAACAGTATTATGCGTCACAGTGAAATCACCCAACAAAAACCGTCTATTGTTGCCGGTCAACTCAAAGCCATAATAGCTGGCTTCTTCAAGTTCGACGACATCGATTGGATACATACAATCTTCAATACCCACACAAAGGTTCCCTCCTGCTTTAGCCATCTTATCAAACATATGTATGCTCACACAAACATATCCCTTGAACATGTAAGTGAAGAGTCCTAGGGATTGTGCAATGAATTTGATCTGGTCTGTTGCAACTTTGGTCATGAACGTTAGGTAACCGGGCTTGAGAGATTTGTCCCCGCAACCTGTAGCCAAACCTCGAAGATACGCAAACCGTACCTCCTTCGAAGCAAGCATGTACACCAGAGGCACATGCGGTGTAGCATCCGTTGTGGCAACGCCGCGTTGATGATGCCGACATCCGCATATGAAAGACGGGAACGTAGTATTGCAAGCAAATGCATGGAAGCGGTCGACATGTGCCTTGTATCCATACAACATCTCTCTTGCATCAGGGTTTGTGCGCACCCCACCAACGTAATCCGCAATAGATATGTCTATTTTTTGTAGGGTCTCCTTGTTGACAAGGCTGATGATATGAGATTTGTTGACCTCATAAGAAGTCCCATCCAATCGATTGATAACCCGGTACATCTGTTCTCGTCCTGAACAGATGCTCACGACAGTACGCATTGTAGAGTCGTCACCCATGAGTTTGTCCCCAACTCGAACATCTTGCACCATTTTCACTTCCCCGTTATACATTACAACTGGTGTATCCCACCCGAGACACTTCCCTTGCCCACATACTAGATTAATGATGCCGCCCATGCGAGTAGGATCCTTTGCAGCTTTCATGTATGCATTCACAGGCTCACTTTGTTCCGGACGTAGAGAACCATTGAATTCGATGGAGATGTCTTGACCTTCGTTGAACTTTGTAATATCAGGTAAACCGTACTCTGCAAGCCCGAATGCTTTAGGTACATAGATTCTGGTGCTGGATTCGGAATAAACCGGAAATCCTTCGTTGCTGTTGCTGCTCTGTGGCAATTGCTGGGCATTATTGAAGGGCTTCACCGTCATCGTTTTCCGCAAATGTTCTAATTCATCCTCTTCCAAAGCTGCTTTGAGTATTCCATATCCTTTTCTAGAGAGGCATGTAGCTGCTGCTGTCATGTTTACGTTCCTCCTGCTTGTAGAATCGACAACAATAGCAGAATTGACAACAGTAACAAGCACACCAGATCAATTTTTTATGTGAATTAACATCAAATTGATTATGTCACTTAGCCCTGAACTTGGTGCAGCTATTATGTGGACCACAAAGGGCTTGGTGTGCCTTTATATCATCATGATTGCTCTTGTCGATGTCGACCAATGGGGATTCTATATGCAAAATGATGCATCTAAATTGCTATTCTTGGGATTTATCATAACCTCATTCTTTGCTGACACTGGCCTGTTTTTACTTTCTAGCGTGGCATTCATCCTGACTTTAGTCAGATTGGAATCATCCAAGCTGAAACCTGATGAGGAGAGCTATGAGGACACTGCTGGCACAAAAACAGAAACGCCTGTAGGATACGAGTACGTTGTAGCGGAGAGCAAGGGGTTCAAACAAAAAGAGGGGTTCAAAGGCAATGTGAACGCTTCACTGCCCAGCCAAGATCATCAGTCATCTGAGTCTACACCATCTTTGTCTGCGACTGCGCCTGCGTCTATGACTGCGACTGCGTCTATGACTGCGACTGCGTCTACGCCTGCGACTACGCCTGCGTCAACGACTACGACTGCGTCTATGACTGCGTCTACGCCTGCGACTACGCCTGCGTCAACGACTACGACTGCGTCTATGACTGCGTCTATGACTGCGTCTACGCCTGCGACTACGCCTGCGTCAACGACTACGCCATCACCGATTACACCTTCCACGCTCGTTTCAAGGGAGAAGACCAGCGATGTGACGGGCAAGAACTTTGATGATCCTGCCCAACAAGCTTTGCAAAAATATGCCATTGATACCGCCTTGGAGAAGGCAAGTTCGGATGGCATCATAAAAAGTAATTATAACAAGTACATGTACCCACTTGGTCAACAATACAATATTCAAGGCATCACAGAAAGCATTGTTGGATACAACTACGATCAACTACTATGAAACTCACTTTTGATTCAAACTAGTTGCTGGGCAATTTCCAATGTCTCCGTTGGGCATAGGATCTGACCAATTAAATTTTGTCCAATCATAATTTTTGCGATAAGTGCTCCAAACTATGATATAACTTATGAAACCAGCATACACCAAGCACCCAATCGCCATCAGAATGTACATGGATAATGTAGAAACATTTCCCCGCATGCCCAGCCGCACTGACCACATCAGGTAGAGCAATAACAATGTAGTGTACATGACCAGTTCTCCCATGAAGAGCGAGCGATTGTAGTTGTAAATGTTGTTCTGAATTTTTTGTTTGCTTGCATATATCTTCTTTTTGAGCTCCTTGGCCATAGAGTCCAATTTGGAATCCTCTGAATTCAACTGATTTGTAATGTAATCATAGTTGGTATACATTTGGTTGTAATGCATCATGTTGTGGGAAGCCTCGTTGTATTGTGTGACTTGATTTGTCAGGGAGTCGTTCATCAATTGCTTGAAACGCGTGGATTCTGCCATGCTAGTGCTCGCCAGGTATTGAAGCGCCTCCATGTATGCCTTGGGAGTGCGGTTGTCACCAATAGTTTGATCTACACTTGAAGAAAAGGCTTGGACAACTTCATCGAAATCAGACATGACGTGGGCAATGTTTCTATACTATTAGAAAAAAGTGTCCTCTACGCTGAGAAAATACCGAGCACCCATTTGTAAACCCTTTTAGTCAATCCCGTCAATACCATCACAAGGTAAATTGCAAACAATAGAGATATTATGTCGGCCATGAACCAATTGCCTTGTGAAGTTTGCCCGATGACGCCCAGTATGATCAAAATACATACTATTACCATGGTCCAAAACTTCCAGCGTTGCCAATACATGTCAGAATGTGAAGTGTTTTGCATGTCGTTGTAGCTAGACAGATTCACTTGCAACATGTCTAGATCCTCTTTCTTGAATTTGATCATTTGAGACACCTTCTTGTTCAAATTGCTGATCTTGTCAAGATCCCTTTCCGCACTAGTCTTGGATGCTACCTTTCTGCCGCCACCCACATTAACTTCATCCAGTATATTCTTCTCCTCCAAGCGTGATAGTATAGCATCAGCAATGGCAACAAGATCGTACTTCATCTTTTGCAATTGGGTCATGTCGTATGCACGTGCTTCAGCAAAGCGATTAACCCTCTCAGTTGATTCGAACACAAACAGAAACAGGACCATGATAGTAAAATACACAAACACGTATTGTCCCAAATTGTACACACGTTGGCAATCTATATCACCTGCACATGCCATTCCCCTAGCAATGAGATGCTTGTAATACAGCAGTGGAAAGAACGATGTTGGAATCGCGCCGGACATATCGATCTTGAATTGGTCTACATTGAAATCCTTAGCGAATGTGTATAATTTCTCGCCGAAAGCAAATACGTCATCGGGCATGTCAAGCACCTCGGAAGAGATTCGATCTAGATTGGAAACGTTGACGTTTTGAACAAGTTTGAAGACTTCCATCTTGATAACCTCGGGTTTTATGTTCGTTTTGTAAGTGTCTTGGATGTACGGGACGAACTTCACGTCGAAGTCTACTTCAAGCAACAACGTTTGGAACAAAGCAATTACATCATCAGCACTTGAGTTTTTGGCATAGGTGCTGATCATTGATTGTATCATATAATCTGCAACCTCGTAGTCGGAGTTCAATACACCATCTTCCCCTCTAAAGAGGGTCTGTGAAATGCTAGAGTTCGACAAAAAATCTTCGAAATTGAATACGTTTGCCAAATAGACATTTTGCTGCACGTGGGGGTTGTTTTTCATCACGTCCATGGTTCCTCTGCGTTGCCGTTTATTTATAAGATATAAAAATTCTCACACGCAGCAACGGTAAGATATGTATTCCGCCGCAGCCATGCTATCCCTCGTAATCTTAGCGAGTTGTCCAGGCTTCATACCAAAGTACCTAGCAACGGGATCCGTTCTGAGAATAAGAGGAAGCTGATGTCTGCCTTTCAGATTGTACCTTTTTACAATATCGCTGATCTCAGCTTCGTCCGAGATCACTTCATGCCTTGGCACCAAGCTATGTTTTGTGATATTAATCAGAATCTCCGAGAGTTCAAAGATATGCAAATTATCAGCTTTCTCAATCTTTGCTGTATTGTCCACAGCGTCATTATCATTCGTAGAATCATCACCGGACACAGCCATCATAGATCTTGCTGAAAGAATGCTCTTTTGATTTGTAGTTGTGAGCTTTTCGCTGACGACAAGGATGCACAAATCAAATTTCATGGCCTTCTCGAGGTGAGGCTTGAAGTCTGCCATCTTGAACTTGTTCAAGAAGTATAGGATCCTGATGCGTTTGCCAACATCAGCGTGAAAGACTGAACGATTGTTCATGGCGACGAGCTCATTCTCGGAGAAAGATTCAAGAAAGGTAAACTCTTCATCATTGATAGCATTGCGGTCACGCAGCATTTCCCGAATCGTCTTGAAGCTCATAGCCAGCTTGTCCTTGATGGTGAGATGCATTGTTAATATAACGCCTTACAAATAGTTTTAGATGGCTGTCATTTTTTTATGACAAAGTGCAAAAAAAAAGCTTTATGACAAGGTAAAAAGAGGAATTAGTCATAGTCATCCATCCCAGTAACTTCGACAAGAGAGCTCTTGAGCTTGTAACCACGCCAGCCTTTGAGCTTGTGCAACATTGTTGCTTTCCCGTATACCTTTTCGATATAACTCTGGAAATCACTCTTGCGCATGCTTCTATCTGTGCATCCTTCGTCCTTCAGCCAACTCTTGAAGTCGTTGAATGCCTCTCCGAGTTGCAAAAAGCCCGTTTCGTCCTTCACGACAGCTGAGTCCAGGAAATCAGCAATAATATCATTTCGGCGCTGATACTCGCGCGTGCATTCCAGAACTTCATCGGGTTCGACAATCTTTTCTGTGACATTCTTCTTGTAATATTCTACCAAGAGACTCATAAATCCTTCGCTCCAATCATTAAACTTTTGTGACAGACTCGTGTCGATCGGAAATTCCGTTGGCTTGTTAGGGTCGGGATTTTCGCAAAATTTGCTCTCGAAGCGCACCACGCGAATACGCCTCCATGTACCACCATCGTCTGAAGGAACCAGAGGCAAGTGATTGCATGTCAGGATCATTTTGAATTGGGGCTTGAACTCCATTCCATCCTTGTAGAGACCGCGGGCATATAGCGTGTCACCACCGGTCATTTCTTTCATCAGACCAATATTCAGTCTCTCATTTTCTCCGGGCTCTTGCAAGCAGGCAAATCGCTTGCGACGTGCCCGTGCTAGCTCAGGAGATGCGCCACTCGATGATCCGCGTTTTTGAGTTAGCAACGCGATGGGTAGAGTACAACAATAATCGCCATATGCCTTTTGGTACAGCTCGAGCAGCTTTGATTTGCCGTTAGATCCTGAGCCAGTCCAAACGTGGAAGCGTTCCTCTCGAATGTCTCCGTGCAAGAAGCTGGCTAGAAGACTCAACACATACTCTCTCACTCGATCGATCGTAATCACCTGGCGTGTAAATGCCAGAATCTCTTTGATACATGTGGTGTTCACAGGATCATATGGGATGTAGTTGACACCTGTCGAAAGGGATACGAAGTCCTCGGGTCTTCCGTCCCTAAATTCGAGTGCATCCAAATCATACACCCCATTTTCAAACCCGACCAGGTTTCTGTTGCTATCCAGTTTCTCTTCGAATTTGTCGATGGCGAAAAGCATGATGCACTCCGTCATCACACATGCTTGAAATGCAGCCTTTTTGAGTTTGGTAACAATACCTTGCAACTTTGTTGACAACTCGTCAAGAACATTCTTTTGCGCCGTATCTTCTATTTGATTGGCAAGAGTGATGTAATAAGAGGCAGCTCTGCGGTATTCAACGGCAACCTCCGTCGGAAACTTTCGCTTCAAAGCGAGACCTTCGCTTGTATGATGCCAACGGTGGTTGGCAAAGTAATACCACATTTTGCTGGCTGCATCGTATGCGTACAGATGATCATACTTGCGGTGAACGACCCGGGCAATATCGTACTCTGATCCGTTTGCAGATTCCCTGATGAGCGTGCGAAGTTCGGTTGCCATGTATTTGGCATATTCCTCGGGGCTGTCGGATCTCGCCCACAGGTGCAATGTGCCCATGCCCAAGCAAGCGCCATCTTGACGCATGTAATTCCACATTCGCTCGCATTCTCCTTCAGTGAACTTCCGACTCTTCCGGCTGAAATCGGTCCATTTCTCGAGCAACCGATGGTCGATATTGCGCAAACACCATCCTACGCGGATCCAATCGTAATAGGATTCGGCACGCGCTGTGCTAAAAAAGTCCACCAGACTGGCAGCTTGTTTCATATCATCGTCATTGGTGTTGTGTTTGCAATTGCGAGTCTTGGTCAGAATCGTGTTCTTGAAATGCGACTTGATCTTGGACTCTTGCATTTTCAGCTCATAGGCAGCGATTTCCTCCATAGCTTCAGTTTTTAACTGGGTCTCTACGTACTTGTTTCTAATCGAAAGACGTTCGATAAACTGGACTTGACATTCGTGGTCGGGGTAATCTACATCCACCGTCGTTTTTTCAGTACAATCGTATCGAACGATCCGCGTCACCCGATACATGTCACAATGTGGCTTCTTGCTTCCAAGCATCTGCCAATTGTTTCTGTGGATGACCGCTTCATCAACAACGTCTGCAATGCTGTTTGTAATACCCAGCGGTCCAAGCAGATTTGATAGATTATCTAGCACCATTTCTCTGAGCTTCATTTGCGTAACAACATTAGTCACGATATCCGGTATTACCAAGTGAATGCCATCTTTCTCCACGGTTTTGTCAACTGTCAATGTTGGTGCAGGTTTTTCCAGGACATAAACATCGAATGATTTGACTTCTTCTTCGGAAACCATAGATGACAAAGCATCTCCATAGACCTTGATTACAGCATCAATATCACTTCTTTGATAGCGACGTGGAACAGCAACGTTGTTTTGGGTTTGTGCTGCATCTGCGTCGTCTGCTGCGTCAGCTGCGTTAGCAGCGTTGGCTGCAGAAACATGCTCGAAACGAAAATCGAGGTCGATAATCACGGGGCCAATTTCGCGATGCTTTTCGGTCAAATACAACTCTTCGTTTGTCAAAACGGCCTCTTTGTAGAGCTCAAAAAAGCGGTCCACATCTTCTGGTGGGATGTAGAAACTCCCGATAGGATGGTAAATGCTCGTGTGGGTGAAGGCACTACCCTTTTCGGCTTTGTGATCCTGCAAAAAGGTGTAAATCGTGGCCTTCTTGGTTCTTGATGAACGTTCCATTATTTTGATGAGGTGAAATTTTTTTAAGCCGTTTGTACGAACTAAGGCTACACTGATTTACAGTCGTGTTTGTAATTCAATTTTTTGAAATTCAACACTGAGCAGTGTTGGTTGCAGTGTTGGTTGCAGTGGCTATAGTTTTCCTTAAATGGTCATTCAATAATCACTTCTGGTTTCAGATATCCCAACGCGTTTGTTCTGCCATCGGCACCGGCAAGAACATATGGGTCTTTGCGTTCCGCTACAACCATCCAATTTACAGTATCTGAACTGGATTGATTCTCGCAGAGGATTGTCAGCATTCCACCCAAGATGCTTCCGCGGAGTCGACTGAAACTGCTGTTGTTTTGCAAGAAACATTGTGCATTTTGGTAGGTTTCGTCAAAGACACCGTATGTCATAGCACATGTATCGTCTGCACCGCTTTCTAAATCTAAAGCGATGGTGGCACTACCATTGTTTAAGGTAGCAACACCGCGATACACGACATCGCACCTTGGAGCGGTTACAACGCTGTGCACGAGCTCCTTCTGAGAATTTGTCGTAAATGATAATGTGGATAGCTTGCGTTGTTTTTGTTCGCTTTCTGTTTGTTGCTCCTGCGTGTCTTGCACAAGTTGCAATGCACCGTACATAGATGCTATAATTTGGTCGGTATTCAGCGTCCTCAAGTCGTCAAACCCATGCATATTGACCTTATGTACAGCTTTGGGGAAAGTCAATTCGACATCTTGTGCGATCCAACCGAGTTTGTGCCGATCAGGTGCCTGGTCGTCTGTGTAGATATCTTCGCGCCAACGGAAATATTTCAAGGGGATATTTTTGACATTCGAGTAACAGATACCTTTGTTTGCCAGAACGATGTCTTCTTTTGCACGAATATCTGAAGTAGTCGCCCATGTATTTGTGGTGGGTTTAGCAGCAGAGTCGAGCGATAATTGAAACTGGTATGCTGTGGGCGTTAAGCCGATTCCAACTCTTCCATCGTGTGTGATTCGCATTCTTTCAACTAAAGACGTGTTGCTGGTTGCGTTATTGGGTCGCGTATAGAAGGCAATGCCACCAGACAAATTGCTATAAGCCCCGCTCGTGTTTACCAAGACACCTTTTATGTATGCCATTTCTCCATAGGTCGGGAATGCAGTGATGCCATAATTAATGGCACCTCCTGCGTCTGCTACATTACCGCCATTCGATACATTGATGTCTCCGACGACTTGCAATCTTTCGATCGGTGCAGTCGTTCCTATACCCACGTGTCCAGCGGCAGGCATCAATGCAATATGATCGGTTGTGTCATTGCTCACGCCGATTTCCAGGGTGCAATTCTCTCCTGATCGAGCGTAGTATTTGATCCACGCGCTATCACTTGTTCCTGAGCCGGGATTAGCATCGAATGTAAATCCGTTGCCTGCGCCACTACCTGATGAAGCTTGTATGTACCCCGACGCTCGGACATCACCTGTCACGTCAAGTTTGACTGTGGGAGTATTTCCGCCTATGCCCACGTTATTATTGCTACTTATATAAACAGTGCCCGCACCCGAACCACTCTGCAAAATCAAGGCTCTGTTTGAGCCAGACCTTAGTATGATATCATTGGATATAGCACTCGAAGAGTATTGACCATTAGATGCAGCAATACCCAGGTTTGCGGCTGTATTAGAATTGGACAAAGTGAACGCGATTGCGCTGTTTGCGTATGCCAAGAAGTCTGATGAGGCGCGGCATCCGCCTACAATGTCAAGCTTGTAGCCGGGCGCGGTTGTCCCAATGCCAACATTGCCTGTGTCTCCGCGGCATGCCAAAATGCTGCCGATGCCTGCTTTGTCCGACCACACTTGCCAGTAGCAGCCCGTGTAAGTCCCTTGTGATCTCAAATCAACTGACCATTCTTGGCTGTTTGAGGTAGCATCTAAATACCAATTCGTAGTTGGTGACCAATACCAATTTCCGGATGCTCTGACATCTCCGACCACATCTAGTTCGTAGCCGGGTGATGATGTCCCAATTCCCACATTAGATGTGCTAACATTGACGTAAAGTATATTCTGGATGACCGTGAGACCATTAGACAAGTTATAATAGAACGGACGAAAGCTGTTATTGGTACCGTATTGGTCATTGCATGCTGTGCTTAGAATGTAAAAATTGTTGTTGTCGTTTCTCAAAAACACACCAAAATTGGGTGTTACCATACGCAATGCGTTAAACGTGTTGATGGTTAGGATTTCACCCGATACACTCAACTTGGAGGTTGGCGTCGCCGTGCCTATACCTATGTTACTGTTACCGGCCACGACCAACTGCGTTCCGATGGATTGGCCAACTGTACCAATTGCTAGGTAATTGCTTAATGAGCCATCCGTGCCTAGGTGATTATGAAGAATCCACCCACAATTGTGAGTGTTTGAGTTTTTACCAATGAGCAATCCTGTAAAATTGTTGCTGACAGCAGGGTTATAAACCCGAAGGGGCCACGAGGTGTAAGTGGAAGGATCCACTTGCGTGACGCCGTCTATATCTAGTTTAGTTACAGGGTTACTTGTCCCAATGCCCACATTGCCGCCGGGTTGTAAAGTCATGATGTCGCTATACGTTGGATTCGAAGCCCAAGATGTGGATCCCGTGCCAACCCTCAATTTCAATCCGGATTCGGCACCACCAGCATCTAAATAGCCCCAAGTTCCATCGCTCCAAATAGCTGTGTGGTCCCATGGGGCAACACCGTTTGCATTTACAGATATCACTTTTCCGGACATTACTGCTCCTCCACTTACGTCAAGCTTGGTTGAAGGCGTTGATGTGCCAATGCCGACATTTCCATTACTGAGCATCGAAAAATGACAAGCGGTCACTTCTGTGCCTGATGGCGTGGTCGTATCAACAACAACAGTTGGCTCGGGGCATTGCCCATGTATGGTAAAATTGATGGTTACGCTGGCCAAAACTGCACGTCTTGCTTCAATGGTGATGTTAGAAGCTGTGCTATCGTAAAATACAGATGATTCAATGGTGTAGGTAGAAACCTTTTGGTCTTGCTTGAACACGTTCTTGATTATCGGTGCGGTCGTTCCGCTCCACACTATGTCATATTCATCTTTGAATGCAAATTGTTGGCCAGTTGAGGGTCTGCCGGAAGTCAACATGATCCGAGCTGCAGTGCGAGAGACAATGCCGCTTCCTGGGATCACAAGTTTTGCCGTCCCCGGTACATCGATTGCCATCAATGCAGTCAATGTACGAATACTCTCACCGACTATGAGCCGAGACGATCGAATGTCCCCGCTAACGTCCAATGAGTAGCTTGGGCTAGTGGTACCAATGCCAACATTTGACGTAGTCGAAATAATATTACTAGACCATGACCAATAACCAACCGGACCGGATTTGATTGTGTTGCTCGCCCAGTTCCAGTTACTCTGGGCATTCGAGTCAGCGTAGGCGTTGCTAGCAGATGCCAGGCTCAGCAGATTTGATGCATTGTTGCTAGTCCAGAAGGCGGTATTGCTAGCCACCACAGAAGTGTTGCTGGCAAACACCCAGTTACTCTGGGCATTTGAGTCAGCATAGGCATTGCTAGCTGTTGTTACCGTCAAGTAGTTGGACAATGTGTTGCTAGTCCAAGAAGCCGTGTTGCTAGACCAGGTGCTGCCCGAACCCGTTCCAGCGGCAGCCGTGTTGCTTGCCCAACTTGCAGTATTTGAAGCATAGTTCCAATTGCTAGAGTTATTTGAAAGAGCATATTTCGAAATCAAGGAGGTACCATTTTCAGCAACTGAAACGCATGTTAACATACCTGAATTACTGGTATTCGAACTCAAAGTGATATCACCTGTGCTTATTGTGCCATATCTAGTTAAAAGCGTTCTTTGGAAGCCAGTTACGGCTTCCAATACACCAAATTGTGCATCGGCATTGTTGCCGTAAAAGAACGTAATATTTGCTGCAGAGTTCAGTTGGAATAAATGCTGATTCGAATTCAGCGTGTTTGATAAATACACCCCTGCATACGTCGTGCCCACAACTTTGAAAAAGCCCGAAACATTAAGATTAGTAACAGTACCTCCAGATAATGGTAAATAATTAGAAGCATTGTTCGAAGTCCATAACGATGTGTTTGATGCGTACACCCAGTTGCTTTGTGCATTTGAGGCAGCATAAATAGTAGATATTAAGCTGGTGCCTTGACGCAGGTTGGAGGCATTGATGTCACCTGCAACATCCAATGCGTACAAAGGCGACGTTGTTACAATGCCAACGTTGCCATTCGATGTTATCACAACGCGGCGCGTGTCAACAGATGTACGATCTCTAATATTGAAACTACCATCTCCGGTGGCAACATAGAAATCCCATTTGTACAAATTCGACGTCCACAATTCTGTGGCCGGATCGCCGGCACCGGTTCTGTATATCCGGGATACAGCATCAGTAGATATCAAGTTCAAGCTGCGCACGGCATTATTTGAACCAGCTACCAAGCTATCACCTATTGAAACTCTACCTGCTACATGGAGTGCGCTTATCGGTGCTGTAGTGCCTATTCCAACATTGGATGCATAAACATTGCTAGTCGCATTGATGGTTCCATTCACATCTAGTTTATAGGCGGGTGATGTCGTACCGATTCCAACATTATCTGTGATAGACGTGTATTGGATTGGAACATTTGAAGCTGTGCTATATGCCAAGGTTAAGGAGGCATTCGCGACTTCAGGCACAGTGGTAACCCACGTGGCATTACGAGTAGGTTGGAAGTCTTCAGTGATGACTGTAAGCATATTGACTGCAACGACGGCTTTAAAAATAGTGTAGCTCTGCAACCTTACCCACACCTCTATATTGCTATTGGCAGTATTGGTATAAACATTCACATGGCCTTGAGCGCCGCCAATCCTAGAAAATTGGAAAGTAGGCTGGAAGGCATTGGTACTTCGTGTCCTATATCGGATAAAAGGGTAATAACAATCTTGATCGACCCTAGACATGTCGGCACCCATAAATGTAATATTAGGGCCATTCACATTGCTGAATGTAGCTGCTTTCCACCATCGATCAGATGCATTGTTGTTATACTCATCCACGATACGAACATCTCCAACACGAACGACCGAATTCGAGCTCAGAACCAATGAACCGGTCAAGGTGCCACCGGACAACGACAATTTATTATTGCTGTTCCAAACAGCAGTATTAGATGCAAACACCCAATTGCTCTGGGCATTTGAGGCAGCATAGGCATTGCTAGCGAGTGATCTTGTAAGCAAATTGGATGCGTTGTTACTTCCCCAGAATGCCGGATTGCTAGCAGATACCGAGGTATTGCTGGCAAACACCCAATTGCTCTGGGCATTCGATGTAGCATAGGCATTGCTGGCAGCTACCAAGGTCAGCAGATTGGATGTGTTGTTGCTGCCCCAGAATGCCACATTGCTAGCGGAGACCGAGGTGTTGCTGGCAAAGTCCCAATTACTCTGGGCATTAGAGGCAGCATAGGCATTGCTAGCAGTTACCAAGGTCAGCAGATTGGATGCATTGTTGCTTCCCCAGAATGCCACATTGCTGGCCGACACTGAGGTGTTGCTGGCAAACTCCCAGTTGCTCTGGGCATTAGAGGCAGCGTAGGCATTGCTAGCAGTTACCAAGGTCAGCAGATTGGATGCATTGTTGCTTCCCCAGAATGCCGTATTGCTAGCGGATACCGAGGTATTGCTGGCAAACACCCAGTTGCTCTGGGCATTTGAGGCAGCGTAGGCATTGCTAGCGGATGCCAGGCTCAGCAAATTGGATGCGTTGTTGCTTCCCCAGAATGCCACATTGCTGACCGAGACCGAGGTATTGCTGGCAAACACCCAGTTGCTCTGGGCATTTGAGGCAGCGTAGGTATTGCTAGCGGTTACCAGGCTCAGCAGATTGGATGCGTTGTTGCTTCCCCAGAATGCCGTATTGCTAGCCGCCACAGAAGTGTTGCTAGCAAACACCCAGTTGCTCTGGGCATTAGAGGCAGCGTAGGCATTGCTAGCAGTTACCAAGGTCAGCAA
>JACCDP010719089.1_pt1 | contig 24649 bp, 28 predicted proteins | sample 7445841 | NCBI WGS metagenome assembly JACCDP01 (sample SAMN15323441, study PRJNA562643) | freshwater metagenome | isolation source: river surface water | place: USA:Blue River Watershed | collected 2017-08-17
GGAGGGACGGGCGGATTTGAAAAACGAAACCCAAGACATCAAGGTGGTGATCGTGCCCGAGCTCAATGCGGGCACCGCATCACTGGTTTACAGCGCCATCAATCCCTTGGTGGGTTTGACGACTTTCTTGGCCCAGTATGTGTTGCGCAAGCCTTTGATGAAATCCAACACCCAAGAGTTGCATGTGCAAGGCACGTGGAAAGACCCGAAGGTGACGAAAAAAGATGGCACGCCAATCGACGGCAAGGCCGGCACGCCAGCCAAACCCGCAGAGGCCAAACCATGAAAGCGGCGCTGCTGCAAATGGTGTCAGCTGCTGATGTACAAACCAATTTGGACACGGTCGCTGAGTTGATGGTGCAAGCCCACGCGCAAGGGGCAGAGTTGGCGGTATTGCCTGAGTATTTTTGCTTGATGGGGCACCAAGACACTGACAAGTTGCGCATCGCCGAGCCCTTTGGCCAAGGCCCCATGCAACGCCGCTTGTCTGAATTGGCGCAGCAACATGGTTTGTGGTTGGTCGCTGGCAGCATGCCCTTGGCTGTGCCCGGTGACAGCCAACATGTGAGCAACAGTTGTTTGGTGTTCAACCCGGCGGGTGAGTGTGTGACACGCTACGACAAAATCCATTTGTTCCATTTCGACAATGGCAAAGAACGCTATGACGAAGCGCGAGTGCAGCGCGCGGGCGACTCGCCGGTGTGTTTCGATTTGCCTTCGCGCGATGGGCACCGTTGGCGCATCGGCTTGAGCATTTGTTTTGATGTGCGTTTTCCTGCGCTTTACCAACAGCTGGCGCGCATGGGTGCCCATTTGGTATTGGTGCCGAGCGCATTCACTCACACCACCGGCCAATCGCATTGGGAATTGTTGATGCGCGCGCGCGCGTTGGATAACTTGGTGTGGCTGGGGGCCGCCGCCCAAGCCGGTGTGCATGACAACGGCAGGCGCACTTGGGGGCATTCGATCTGGGTCGACCCTTGGGGACAGGTGGTTGCGTGTCAACCGGAACATGCGGCGTGCGTGGTGACGGAATTGAACATGCAGGTGTTGCAAGACCGCAGAGCACAAATGCCGGCGTTGAACACCGCGTCAGTGTGAATCATTCATCGGCATCGCGCTCGCCTTTGCGACGACCCGAGAACATGGTCCACCAAACGATCAACACCAAAATCAATCCGGCGCCCAAAGCTTCAAGCAAAATCAGCAGCATGTGTGTGTTTCCTTGTTCAGCATGGACTGTAATCTTTGGGCGTAAACCCATGGCATGGATGTGGCGATCTGTCAGCCGTTGGCTGTTGCCTTGTTGCTTGGCTGCATGTGCCAGCCAAGTGCCATTGATGACGCCTGCCCCTGCGCCCAGCAGTTTGCCGCCGCCGGTGCTCAGCATACCGACCATTCCCGCCAAACCTGCGCCCTCGGTGACCGAGGCGCCGCCGTCAGCCGCGCCAGACAAACGCAGTCGATTCGTACCGGTGGAGTGGCGCGATTTGCCCGGTTGGGACAAAGAATCCATGCCCGACGTGTGGTCGGTGTTGTTGGGCAATTGCGAACGCGCCAGTGGCTTGATGACCAACTTGTGCCCGCAAGTGCGGCGGTTGACATTGGCTTCGGACGAAGAACAAAAACAATGGTTGATGCAAACCTTGCAACCGCATCGCATTGAATCACTGGAGGGCGAAGCAGACGGTTTGTTGACCGGCTATTACGAGCCTGTGCTGGAGGCCAGAAAAATCCCCGGCAATGGTTTTTCTGTGCCTTTGTATCGCCCGCCCGCTGGTTTGAAAGCCGGACAGCCGTGGTTCACAAGACAGGAAATTGAAAGCATGCAAACCGCGCAAGCGGCTTTGCATGGGCGTGAGATTGCATGGCTGGCAGACCCGATCGATGCCATGGTGTTGCACATCCAAGGCTCGGGACGGTTGCGCATCACCGAGAGCGATGGCCGCATACGCACCGTGCGTGTCGGGTTTGCCGCGTCGAACGAGCAGCCTTACCAAAGCATAGGCCGTTGGTTGCTGGACAAAGGCGACATCAAAGATGCCTCGTGGCCAGGTATCAAAACATGGTTGCAACGCAACCCGCAAAAGGCACAAGCCTTGCTGTGGGTGAATCCGCGTTATGTGTTTTTCAAGGAAGAGCCGATCATCGACCCGAGCATCGGACCGCGCGGGGCGCAAGGCTTGCCGTTGACACCTGGCCGGTCGGTGGCGATAGACCCCTTGAGCGTGAGCTACGGCACGCCGTTGTGGATGGTGACACCCGGGCCCACGCAAAGCCTGCAACGGCTGGTGGTGGCGCAAGACACGGGCAGTGCCATCGTCGGTGCGGTTCGCGCTGATTTGTACATGGGCACTGGCGCGGCCGCCGGTGAATTGGCCGGTCGCATGAAACAACCGCTGCGTTTGTGGGCTTTGTTGCCCAAAACGCCTTGACGTCAAAACAAAAGACAGCAAAGGGCAGGCACATGGGCTTCATCATGGTTTTGGCGGCACCGGTGTTTTTTTTGGCCATCGCCCTCGAGTGGTGGCATGGCTGGCGCTTGTCACAGCGTGGTCAGCGGTCAGCGCAAACCTACCGTTGGGATGACGCGATCAACAGCATCAGCTTGGGCGTGATCAGTCAATTGAGCGCCGTGTTCACCCGCGTGTTTCGCATCACCTTGTACACCTTGGTGTTTGAGCAGGTGGCGTTGTTCAACGACCCTGATTTTTGGCAAAGCGCAATCGGTGTGTTGGTGGCCTTGGTGCTTTATGACTTTTGTTATTACTGGTACCACCGCGCCAGTCACGAAGTGGCGTTCTTTTGGGGCGGTCATGTGGTGCATCACCAAAGCCAACACTACAACTTGTCCACGGCATTGCGACAGACCACCTCCGGCGTGGCCATCGGCTGGGTGTTTTATTTGCCGATGGCATTGATCGGTGTGCCACCGCTGGTGTTTGGCATCGTGGCCTTGATTGATTTGCTCTACCAGTTTTGGGTGCACACCGAGCATGTCGCCAAGTTAGGCTGGTTTGACCGGTGGTTTTGTTCGCCGTCCAACCATCGCGTTCACCATGCCGTGAACGATGTGTATGTCGACCGCAACTACGGCGGCATTTCAGTGGTGTGGGACCGGGTGTTTGGCAGCTTCAAAGAGGAAGACGCGAACGAACCTTGTGTGTACGGAACACGTGCTTCACTCAACAGTTGGGACCCGTTGTGGGCAAATTGGCAGGTCTACAGCGGTTTGTTGCAGGACAGTTGGCACGCCAGCCGTTGGCTTGACAAAGCGCGCGTCTGGTGGCGACGCCCGGGCTGGCGCCCAGAGGATGTGGCCGCGCGTTTTCCCAAGCCCGAGTTTTCCTTGCAGAACCATGTCCCGTTTCGACCCGTTCAAACCCAAGCCGCGCTGCAATGGGCGGTGGGTTGGTTTGTGTTGTTGTTGGTTGCGGCCATGGACCTGTTGTGGCACATGGACAGCATGCGCTGGGGCGATGCGGCTGTCAGCGTGTTGGCGGTGACCGCGGGTTTGTGGGGCGTGAATGCCTTGCTGCAAAACCGCCTCACGCCGTGGTGGTGTGCTTACGTGCAATTTGCGGCCATGTCCACCGCCGCATCCGCTTGTGGATGGAGTGACGTGTATTTTTTTGCCAAGCCGATCGCCTTGTTGATGTTGATGTTCGTGGCTTGGTTGGCTGAGCACTTGCCAGAGAAGTCGCAAACTTGGTTGGTGCGTGCTTTGGGGTTGAGTTGGGTGGGCGATGTGTTGCTGCTTTATCCCGGCTTGTTCATGCCGGGGTTGGTGGCATTTTTGGTGGCGCATGTTTGCTATGCGTGGTTGTTGACCAGAGATGCACCCGCTCGCCCCCCAGCCAAACCGTTTGTGTGTTGCATGGCCGCTGGTGTGTTGGTGTACGCCGGTCTGTGGTTCAGCGGCCTGCCGCCAGCCATGCGCATGCCTGTGGCGGCGTATGTGGCGGTGTTGGCCAGCATGGCAGCGCTGGCTTGGGGGCGTTATTTGCATCGCCAAGACCGTGGCAGTGCTTGGGTGGCTGTCGGTGCCATGGTGTTCATGGTGTCAGACACACTGCTAGCCATCGACCGCTTTGTCAGTCCTCTGCCCTATGCAGGTTTGTGGGTGTTGGCGACCTACTATCTGGCGCAAGGCTTGATCGTCTCGGGCGTGCTGCAATCCATGGCAGTGCCACCCAGTTCAGTGACGAAACCGCGCCATCAGTTCAGCCAGTTCAGAAACACCTGAGCCACTGAGGCGGGTTCTTCCATGGTCAACATGTGACCCGCCTGTGCAATCACACACACCTCTGGATGAGAAGGTATCAACGCCGCCATGGCGCGGTGCTGAGCGACATTCGCCCAACCGTCGTGTTCGCCTGTCATCACCAAACAAGGAATGCGCAATTCGCGCAACACATCGCTGGCCGAAGGACGCGTGAGCAGCGCATGGATTTGACGCTCGAACACTTCCACCGGTTTGCGCTCGAACATGGTCAGAATCCCGTCAATGAATGGGGTGTCATGCAAGCGAGCAGGCGCCACCATTTGCTTGGCCCACTGCGAAGCCATGGCGCGCACACCGTGTGTTTGGGCCAGTGACAACAGCGCCATGCGGCCGGCGCGTTCTGTTTCACCAGCGTCACCGTGCGGCAGTGGCAGGTAACCTGTTCCCATCAAAGCGATGCGACGCACGCGTTCGGGTGCGAGCCGGTACACCTCTAAAGCCACCCGACCACCCATGGAGTGGCCTGCCACATCAAACGAAGGTGGCGCGTTGTTCAGCAAGCGACGCGCCATCTCAACCAACGAGTCGCTGTCGCCATGGTCAGCGATTTGAATTTGTTGATGGGCAAGCAAAGGCAGTAACGGCGACCACACGCTGTGGTCGCACATCAAGCCCGGGATGAGGATGAGGGGGGTTGGCATGGGAATGAATGCTTTTCAGTGTGAAGCCCCACATTCAAACCAATGCATGCAGAGCTGCTTTAGGCGCTTTGTCCAGAATTTTGAGTAATGCCGAGGCGGCACCTGTCGGTTTACGTTTACCTTGTTCCCAGTTGCGCAATGTATCCAGAGGTATGTTGATGCGTGCAGCAAATTCAGATTGAGAAAATCCTAACCGCTCCCGGATTCCGCGCACATAGGCAGCGCCATCGGCTTGGGCTTGCAAGCTGTCATCGCGTTGATGCCGGCGAATTTGGGATGCTGTGGTGGCATCTACCCTGACCAAATCAACTTTGCCAACAGGCATTTTTTTTGTGCGAGGTAACTTAAAGCGATCGAGGTTGGTGTTCATAAAACTTGATCTCCCTTGAATTTGCTTTTCGGGCTGAAATGATTCGAATGCGTGTGGTGCGCTCTGCAAAAATCACCACAAACACCCGGCCATCGATTTGGCCCAGCAATTGAAACCGTTGTTCGCCATACTCCCATCGTGTATCGGCTTGCACCCGTTGCTGAGGATCTTGAAAGGCTTGACTGGCATAGGCGAAATCAAACCCCCGCTGCAAAAAACAGTACTCGCTTTTGCTTTCATCCCACTCAAATTGCAAACCCCAATAGTAGTCCAAAGGACGACCCCGTGTCAAACTGATGTTTCCCGAGTTTGAGGGGAATGCGCTTCTGGCTGTCAGTGCGGTGCGTTCAGATTGTGTGAGTGGTACTTGCTTGCCACTTGGTCAGAATCACTGTGTTGTCAGAGTCAACCGAGTTTTTTAAGCAACAACGCATTGACTTGCGCAGGGTTCGCCTTGCCCTTGCTGGCTTTCATGATCGGCCCGACCAGCCCGTTCAAGGCTTTGGTGTTGCCGGCCTTGTACTCTTCCACATTTTGGGGGTGGGCAGCGAGCACCTCGTCAACCAGGGCCTCCAAAGCGCCGGTGTCGTTCATTTGTTTGAGGCCTTTGGCTTCGATGATGCTGTCGACATCACCGCCTTCGGTCCACATCACATCAAACACCTGTTTGGCTGCACTGTTGCTGATGGTGTTGTCCGTGATCCGGTTGATCAACGCAGCGAGTTGAGTGGCGCTGACTGGTGATTGATCAATGCCCAAGTCATCTGCATTCATGCGGCGCGACAACTCGCCCATGATCCAGTTGCTGGCCAATTTGGGCTGACCACAAGCCCGAGCGGTGTCTTCAAAATAAGCCGCCATGGCTTTGCTTTGGGTGAGCGTGGTCGCGTCGTACTCGGGCAATCCGTGTTGCGTCACAAACCGTTCTGCCATCACGCGGGGCAATTCGGCCATCTCGCTGCGCACGCGCTCCACCCAGTCGCGTGAAATCACCAGCGGTGGCAAATCCGGGTCGGGGAAGTAACGGTAATCCGCCGCATCTTCTTTCGTGCGCATGGCGCGGGTCTCGCCAGTGTCAGGGTTGAACAGGACCGTGGCTTGTTGAATGGCATGGCCGTCTTCAATTTGCTCGATCTGCCAACGCACTTCATAGTCGATGGCTTGTTGCATGAACTTGAAGCTGTTCAAGTTTTTGATTTCACGCCGTGTGCCCAGCGGTGCGCCGGGTTTACGCACCGACACGTTGGCGTCACAACGGAAACTGCCCTCTTGCATGTTCCCGTCGCAAATGCCAATCCACGTGACGATTTTGTGCAACTCTTTCGCATACGCCACGGCTTCTTCGCTGGAGCGGATATCGGGCTCGGTCACGATTTCCAGCAGTGGTGTGCCTGCGCGGTTCAAGTCAATCCCGGATTGACCAATGAAGTCTTCATGCAACGACTTGCCCGCATCCTCTTCCAAATGTGCCCGCACCAAACGCACATTTTTTTTCTCTTCACCCAAAAAGAAAGACACCGAGCCGCCTTGGACCACGGGGATTTCAAATTGACTGATTTGGTAGCCCTTGGGCAAATCAGGGTAGAAATAATTTTTGCGCGCGAACACGCTGCGCTCTGCGATGTGCGAGCCCAATGCCAGTCCGAGTTCGATGGCGCGCTCGACCGCGCCTTTGTTCATCACGGGCAACGTGCCCGGCAAGGCCAAGTCCACCGCGCAAGCTTGCGTGTTGGCTTGCGCACCAAAGGCCGTGGAGGCGCGACTGAAAATTTTGCTTTGCGTCGAGAGTTGCGCGTGGGTTTCGAACCCGATCACCACTTCATACCCATGAACCAATTTGGCGGCGCCCATTTACACACCCTCCGGTTTGGCCAAGTGATGTTGCGTCACTTGCTGAAAGCGATGCGCCAGATTCAACAGCGATGCTTCTTGCAAATAATTGCCAATCAGTTGCAAGCCGACAGGCAAGCCTGTGTCACCCAAACCCACAGGGATGCTCATGCAAGGCAGCCCGGCGAGTGACGCAGGCAAGGTGAAGATGTCGGCCAGGTAGTTGGCGACCGGGTCATTGGCTTTGTCGCCAAGTTTCCATGCGGTGGTGGGCGCGACGGGTCCGGCAATCACGTCACATTGTGCGAACGCGGTTTGAAAACCGTCTGCGATCAAGCGTCGAATTTTTTGTGCTTGCAAATAGTAGGCGTCGTAATAGCCGTGTGACAACACATAGCTGCCAATCAAGATGCGGCGTTTGACTTCATCACCAAACCCTTCAGAACGGGTGCGTTGGTACATGTCGGCCAGGTCAGAAAATTCTTTGGCACGGTGACCGAATTTCACGCCGTCGAAACGGCTCAAGTTGCTGGAGGCTTCGGCTGCACACACGATGTAGTACACAGGAATCGAAAGTTGTGTGTGGGGCAAGGGAATGCTTTGCACCACCGCGCCGAGTTGTTCGTACGCGTGCAATGCATTTTGTATGGCGACGCGAACGGCAGATGAGCAACCATCCGCTTGACCTGACGCATGCCCTTCTTCCCATGCCAGCCAATGGTCTGGCACCCCGATGCGCAAAGCACCGCCATCTTTGCCCGCTTTTGCCAAAGGTTTGTCGCCTGCCGGCAAAGCAAGCAGTCGAGAAAAATCTTCATTGGCGATATTCAGTGAAGTCGAGTCTCGGTCCAAGTCGGGCCCGCACATCGCTGACAACAACAAGGCGCAATCTTCTGCACTGCGCGCCATCGGACCGGCCTGGTCCAAGCTGGATGCAATGCCACCATGCCGTAACGCGATGCACGACCGTAAGTGGGTTTGATACCAGTGATGCCGCAAAACGCAGCGGGTTGGCGAATGGAGCCGCCGGTGTCGGTGCCAGTGGCCGCAGGTGCCAAGCGAGCAGCCACGGCGGCCGCGCTGCCACCCGACGAGCCGCCAGGAATGCGTGTGGTGTCCCAAGGGTTGGTGACTGCACCGTAAGCCGAATTTTCGTTGGCCGAGCCCATGGCGAACTCGTCGCAATTGAGCTTGCCCAAGCTCACCATGCCGGCTTCGCGCAATCGCTGCACCACCGTGGCGTCAAATGGTGAGCGGTAGTTTTTCAACATGTGCGAGCCCGCGGTGGTGGCGAATTCGCGGGTGACAAAAATGTCTTTGTGCGCAATCGGCACGCCCTCTAATGGGCCGGCAGTGCCATCGGCAATTTTTTGATCAGAGGCTGTGGCCTGCGCCAATGTCACTTCGCTGTCGATGTCCAAAAACGCGTTGTGCGGGTTGCCGCCCATGCGTGCCAAAAAACGCGTGGCCAATTCGACCGCGCTGAAATCTCTTTGTTTAAGACCCGCCGCCAATTCGGCGACTGTCATGTCGTGCAAATCAGCCATGGCTTACTCGATCACTTTCGGCACCAAAAACAAGCCCCGGTCTTTGGCGGGCGCGTTTTGCATGTTGGCATCACGTTGATTGGTTTCGCTGACCAGGTCGTCGCGCAAACGCAGCGTCATGCCATGCTCGTCGGTGTCGGCGATGGTTTGGCGCAAACCGTGCATGGCATCCACCGGATGCGCCATCGGCACCACGCCATTGGTGTCCACTGCGCGCATTTGCTCGACGATCTCAAAAAAACCATTGAGTTGGCCAAGCATGCGTTCGGCGGTTGGGGCGTCAAACTGCAACCGCGAGAGTTGCGCCAAGCGTTGGATATCGTGGGGTGTCAAAGACATAAGCGAAAAATCAAAAACGGCCTGAACCGCCATGGGGAGTAAGGGTGTTCAGGTATTATCTCGCCTTTACTGGAATTACCCAGAGAGGATTGTGATGTTTGGAGCATTTCGTCGGTATTTCTCCACCGACTTGGCCATTGACTTGGGCACCGCCAACACCCTGATTTATGTGAGAGACCGCGGTATTGTGTTGGATGAGCCGTCAGTGGTGTCCATCCGCCACGAAGGCGGGCCACAAGGCAAAAAAAGCATTCAAGCGGTCGGTCACGAAGCCAAAGCCATGTTGGGCAAAGTGCCCGGCAACATCGAAGCCATTCGTCCGATGAAAGATGGCGTGATCGCCGACTTCACGGTGACCGAGCAAATGCTCAAGCAATTCATCAAGATGGTGCACCCTCGGTCCTTGCTCAAGCCCAGTCCGCGCATCATCATTTGCGTGCCTTGCGGCTCGACCCAAGTTGAGCGACGCGCCATCCGTGAATCTGCATTGGGCGCCGGTGCCTCCGAGGTTTATTTGATTGAAGAGCCCATGGCCGCGGCCATTGGCGCGGGTTTGCCGGTCAGCGACGCCAGCGGTTCCATGGTGGTTGACATTGGCGGCGGCACCACCGAAGTCGGCGTGATTTCTTTGGGCGGCATGGTCTACAAAGGCAGCGTGCGTGTGGGTGGCGACAAATTTGACGAGGCCATCATCAACTACATCCGCCGCAATTACGGCATGTTGATTGGTGAGCCCACCGCGGAAGCCATCAAAAAACAAATCGGCTCTGCGTTCCCTGGCAGTGAAGTGCGCGAGATGGAAGTCAAGGGCCGCAACCTGTCTGAAGGTGTGCCACGCTCTTTCACCATTTCTTCGAACGAAATTTTGGAAGCCTTGACCGATCCGCTGAACAACATTGTGTCGGCAGTCAAAAATGCGTTGGAACAAACCCCGCCAGAATTGGGCGCAGACATCGCCGAACGCGGCATGATGCTCACCGGCGGCGGCGCGTTGTTGCGTGACCTGGACCGCTTGATGGCCGAGGAGACTGGCTTGCCTGTGCTGGTGGCCGAAGACCCGCTGACCTGTGTGGTGCGCGGTTGCGGACTGGCACTGGAGCGCATGGAGCGGCTGGGCTCGATTTTCACCAGCGAATAAATGCCACTCGGCTCGCTGGATCGCACGCCACCGCCTTTCTTCAAACAAGGCACGTCTGCGCTCACCAAGCTGGTTTTGTTCAGCAGCCTGTCTTGTGGTTTGATGTTTGCCGATTTGCGCTACAACATCGTGCAGCCAGCCCGATGGGCGCTGTCCTTGGTCGTGTATCCCGTGCAATGGCTTGCGCTTCGTCCGCAAGTGATTTGGGACCACGTGGATGACGTGTTTGAAAGCAAACAAGAAGCCTTGAGTGCGGTCGAACAGGCCAAGGCAAAATTGTTGGCCCAATCGGTGAGTGCCAGCCAAGTTGAGCAACTCACTTTAGAAAATAACCACCTTCGCAGCTTGTTGGAATTGGGGCAACGCTATCCGACTTCAGCCAAGGCCGCCGAGGTGCTTTACGAAGCGGCAGACCCTTTCACCCGCAAAATGATTTTGAACAAAGGGGCCAACCACGGCATCCAAGCCAGCTCACCGGTGATGGACGACCAAGGCATATTGGGTCAGGTCACGCGGGTGCACCCATTGGTGAGCGAGATCACGCTGGTCACCGACCGAGAGCATTCGATTCCTGTGCTCAACACCCGCACTGGCGCGCGCGGAGTGGCCTTTGGCGAATTCGGTGGTGCGCCCTTGCTCGAACTTCGCTACATGGCCACCAATGCGGACATCGAGGAAGGCGACATGCTCACCACCAGCGGTGTCGATGGCGTGTACCCGCCAGGCATTCCAGTGGCCAAGGTGGTCAAAATCGAGCGCCGTGCGGACACGGTATTCGCCCGCATCTTGTGTGAGTCCATGGCCAGGGTGCAAGGTGCGCGTCATGTGATGGTGCTTGAACCGATCAAATTTGCATTGCCCGGTTTCAACGACTTGCCGCCGTCTGCGCCACGGGTTGCCAAAGGAGGCAAATGATGATCATGCCGCGTGGTCAGCAGTTGCTCTTGCCGGTCAGTCCGTTGTTCATGCTGCTGACCTTGTTGTTTTCATTTTTGCTTGACATGTTGCAAAGCATGTCATGGTTGGGAAATGCCGCTTGGGCACCTGATTGGCTGGCGTTGGTGTTGGTGTTTTGGGCGATCCATCAACCGCTCAAAGTCGGTGTCGGCGTGGCGTTCTTGTTGGGCTTGTTGACCGATGTACACCAAACTTCATTGCTGGGACAACATGCGCTGACCTACACCGTTCAAGGCTACTTGGCCACCATGATCCATCGCCGTATTTTGTGGTTTGACGTGCCCTCTCAAGCTTTGCAAGTGCTGCCCGTGTTCATGGCGGCTCAGTTGCTTGAACTCTCCGTGCGGATCGCCGCCGGTGGTTTGTTTCCCGGTTGGGATTTTTTGTTGCCGCCTGTGTTGCAAGCCTTGATGTGGCCTGTCATCACCGTGTTGTTGCTGGCTCCCCAACGCCGCGCGCCAGACCCTGACAAGCACCGGCCGCTATGAGCTTGCTGCGCAACGTCGAATACGATCTTCGACGCTTCAGAGCGCGTGTGATGGTGGCCAGCTTGTTTGTGTTGGTGGCGTTTGGTTTGCTTTTCATCCGTCTGGTGTATTTGCAGTTGTGGCGCTACCAAGAATTGAATGCCCAAGCCGAGAGCAACCGCACTGCGATTGTTCCCATCGTGCCCAACCGTGGCGTCATCATGGACCGCAACGGCATTGTGTTGGCCACCAATTACTCGGCCTACACCTTAGAGATCACGCCCTCAAAATTGGTGGAGCCGCTGGACGTGGTGATTGACAAATTGTCCGAGCTGATTGACATACAAGGCCGCGACAAACGCCGGTTTCGCAAACTGCGTGAAGAATCCAAAAGCTTCGAATCGGTGCCGATTCGCACACGCTTGAGCGATGAAGAGGTGGCGCGTTTTGCGGCCCAGCGCTATCGCTTTCCTGGCGTGGAAATCCGTGCGCGATTGTTTCGCAACTACCCCTACAACGAATTGGCCAGCCATGTGATTGGCTACATCGGGCGCATCAACCAAGCTGAAAAAGAAAAACTCGAGGACCAAGAAGACGCAGGCAATTACCGTGGCACAGACTACATCGGCAAACTCGGTGTGGAGCAAAGCTATGAGCGCCAATTGCATGGCATCACGGGGGTGCATGAAATGGAAACCTCCGCCGGCGGGCACGCGGTGCGCCGCCTGCGCAGCAGCCCGGCCACGCCTGGCAACACGGTGGTTTTGTCGATTGACATCAAGCTGCAGCAACTGGTGGAGGAAATGTTTGGCGCCAGACGCGGTGCGTTGGTGGCGATCGACCCCAGCAACGGCGAGGTGCTGGCATGCGTCAGCAAGCCGACGTTTGATCCCAATTTGTTTGTCGAAGGCATTGACACCGAGAATTGGCAAAAGCTCAACCAGTCCTTGGACAAGCCATTGCTTAACCGTGCGCTCAGAGGCACTTACCCACCGGGCTCAACCTACAAACCGTTCATGTCGTTGGCGGCGCTCAACACCAGCAAGCGCAACCCCGAGCAAACGATTTTTGACCCGGGCTACTTCATGTTTGGCAGCCACAAGTTTCGAGACGACAAAGAAAGCGGACACGGCTCGGTTGACATGTACAAATCGATTGTGCAGTCCTGCGACACCTATTACTACTTGTTGGCGCGCGACATGGGCGTTGACCTGATTCATGAACAAATGCGGCTGTTCGGTTTTGGACAACTCACAGGCATTGACATCCAAGGCGAATCGCACGGCATCTTGCCTTCCACTGAGTGGAAACAAAAAACCTATAAAAAGCCCGAGCAACAGCGCTGGTACTCGGGCGAAACCATCTCGCTGGGCATTGGCCAAGGCTACAACAGCTTCACCATGTTGCAATTGGCAAATGCGGTGTCGATTTTGGCCAGCAACGGTTACCGCAGCAAACCCCATTTGGTGCGTGAAGTCGTCGACATTGAGACCAAAGAAAAACAAGTGGTGGTCAAAGACCCGCCCCAGCTACTGGGGTTCAAGCCCGAAGATTTAGAGATCATCCGCAATGCCATGGTCGGGGTCAATATCGAGGGCACCTCTGCCAGCAGTTTTGCCGGTGCAGAGTACACCAGCGGCGGCAAAACAGGCACGGCGCAGGTGTTCACCATCAAGCAAAACGAAAAATACGAGGTCAGCAAAGTGGAGGAACGTTTGCGTGACCATGCGTTGTTCGTGGCTTATGCGCCCGCGGAGAACCCCAAGGTGGCGTTGGCTTTGGTGGTTGAGAATGGTGGCTTTGGCGCACAAAGCTCGGCACCTATTGCGCGGCGGGTGTTTGATTTTGTGCTGCTTGGCTTGTATCCCTCTGCCGAGGACATGGAGGCAGTGCGGGTGGGGCAAGCCACCCGTCCGATTGGCAAACGCCGACCCGTGTCGTCCATGCCTTGGCCGCCCAAGGCGGTCAGCGTGCCCGCCGAACCCAGCATTGACGACGAAGAACCTTGAGTCAAATGAACCAGGCGTCGCGCGCGGTTTTGAGGGTCAGCGCAGCGACCACCAAGATAAACAACCACCTGACAAACACGGCGCCATGGCGCAAGGCCATGTGACTGCCAAGCAAGCTGCCTGCCACATTCGCCAGTGCCAGTGGAATGCCGATGTGCCACCAAACATGGCCTTGCCAAGACAGCAACAACACGGCGGCCAAATTGCTGGAGAAATTCATCACCTTGCTGTGCGCCGATGCTTGCAAGAAATCAAATCCCAGCACGCGCACCAACAAGAACACCAAAAAACTGCCTGTGCCCGGGCCAAAAAACCGTCGTAAAAACCGATCGCCCCGCCAATCATGGCCATGTAAGTGGCTTGTTGGCGCGCATGGAAACGCGGCGCATGGTCGTGTCCCAGTTGTTTGTTCCACAAGGTATAGCCCAACAAAGCGATCAACACAGCAGGCAAGGCTTGACGCAAATAATGCGGCGACACCAAGGTCAGCACATGCGCGCCCGCCCAGGAACCCATGAATGCCAACACACTGGCCCACAGCAATGCTTTCCATGCCAGTTGAACACGCCGGTTGTATTGCCACGCGGCAAACAAGGTGCCCCAAATGGAGGCGGATTTGTTGGTGCCCAGCAAACTGGCGGGTGGTGCCGAGGGATAAGCCGCAAACAAGGCCGGCACCAAAATCAACCCGCCGCCGCCAACCACCGCATCGACAAAGCCGGCCAGCGCCGACATCAGGCTGACCAGCAAAATGTCCATTGCTCAAAACTTTCTGTCGAAAAAAAAGCACCGTTGTGCGGTGCTTTTCTCATGTTGCGCATACCGCCTTGTGGAAGTTGCGCAATGTTGTCTCCTCAGACCCCCGTGAGCCATGCCTTGGAGTGCACAGCGCAGAGTGAATGAAATGTAGGCCATGTGCCCGCACCCAATGACTGGTGATTACCCGAATTCAGCGGCATCGACAGCCAATAACTCGGCAGCACGTTCGGCAATCATCAGCACGGGACTGTTGGTGTTGCCACTGGTGATCACGGGCATCACCGAGGCATCGGCAATGCGCAATCCGGCCACCACACCACCACGGCCATCGCGCACACGCAATTCACTGTCGACCACCGCCATCGGGTCATCGCTGCGTCCCATGCGGGCTGTGCCGACCGGATGAAAAATCGTGGTGCCAATGTCGCCCGCCAGCCGTGCCAGTTCATCATCGGTTTGAAATTGCGTGCCGGGTTTCCATTCCTCGGGCGCATATGCCGCCAAAGCGGGCTGCGCGGCGATGCGTCGCGTGACGCGCAAGGAATCGGCCGCCACGCGGCGGTCGTCGTCGGTCGACAAATAATTCGGGGCAATGTGCGGGGCTTGTGTGAAATCAGGGCTGTGGATGTTCACTGTGCCACGGCTGCTGGGGTTCAGATTGCACACGCTGGCCGTGAACGCGGGGAAACGGTGAAGCGGTTCGCCGAAAGCGTCAAGGCTCAAAGGTTGTACGTGGTATTCGATGTTGGGCCACGCTTGCGAGGGGTCGCTGCGGGTGAATGCGCCCAGTTGGGACGGTGCCATGCTCATCGGACCGCTGCGATGCAACAGGTATTCCAAGCCGATCGCCGCTTTGCCCCACCAACTGTTGGCCAAGGTGTTGAGGGTTTTGACGCCTTTGACTTTGAACACCGCGCGGATTTGCAAATGGTCTTGCAAATTGGCACCCACACCGGGCAATGCCACCACCGGTGGGATGCCAAGAGCTTGCAACATCGGCGCGGCACCGATGCCAGACAGTTGCAACAGTTGCGGTGTGCCAATCGCGCCGGCACACAACACCACCGCATGCTTGGCATGGGCCTGCACCATTTGGTGGCCGTTGAAGGTTTCGACGCCAGTACAGCGAACGCGGCCATCGGCGCTGGTCTCCAGCAGCAAGCGCGAGACTTGCGCATGGGTCCACATTTCGAAATTGGGACGGCCATAACAGGTGGGCCGCAAAAACGCTTTGGCGGTGTTCCATCGCCAACCGCTTTTTTGGTTCACCTCGAAATAGCCAACGCCTTCGTTGTTGCCTCGGTTGAAATCGGCGGTGGCAGGGATGCCAGCTTGCACCGCGGCTTGGGCAAATGCATCCAAGATGTCCCAGCGCAGGCGTTGCTTTTCAATCCGCCATTCGCCACCGGCTTGTCGGTGGCGCAAGGTTCGGTGGTAAAGCGCCTGGCCTTGTTGCAACACCTCGGCAGGCGTGCCTTTGGCGCCGTGCAGTTCATCGGCACCGGCATGGTGGTCTTCGTGCAATTTGAAATAGGGCAGACAGTGTTGCCAATTCCAACGATCGTCCCCCGTGATCTGGGCCCACTGGTCGTAATCGCGCGATTGACCGCGCATGTAAATCATGCCGTTGATGCTCGAGCAGCCACCCAATACTTTGCCGCGTGGGTAACGCAAGCTGCGTCCATTGAGGCCGTCGGCGGGTTCGGTGTGGTAGAGCCAATCAGTGCGTGGGTTGCCGATGCAATACAAATAGCCCACGGGAATGTGCACCCAGTGGTAATCGTCTTTGCGACCGGCTTCGATCAACAACACGCGCTTGGATGCATCGGCGCTGAGCCGATTCGCCAACAAACAGCCAGCGGTGCCCGCACCGACGATGATGTAATCGAACTGCGTGTCGCTCATGTCAGGTGGAGGTTGGCATCACGAACTCAGCGCCCTTGGGCGTGCTTTCTGGCCAACGCTGCATCACCGATTTTTGTTTGGTGTAGAAACGCACGCCTTCTTCACCATACGCGTGGGTGTCGCCAAACACCGAGCGTTTCCAACCGCCAAAGCCATGCCACGCCATCGGCACTGGGATGGGCACATTGATGCCAACCATGCCCACTTGAATGCGGCGACTGAATTCGCGCGCCACATGGCCGTCGCGTGTGAAGCAACTCACGCCGTTGCCGAATTCATGGTCGTTGATGATGCGCACCGCGGTGGCGAAATCGGGCACACGCACGCAGGCCAACACCGGACCGAAAATTTCTTCTTGGTAAATCCGCATGTCGGTGGTGACATGGTCAAACAACGAGCCGCCTAACCAGAAGCCGTTGTCGCAACCCTCGCCGGCGTGTTTGCCGTCAAACCCTCTGCCGTCGACCAACAACTTGGCACCTTCGTTGACGCCTTGTTCAATGCAGCCAGTGATGCGTTCAAGTGCCGCGCGGGTCACGATCGGGCCCATTTCTGCGGCCAAGTTTTCACCGTTCAATATTTTCAAAGCCTGCGTGCGTTGCACCAACTTGGGCATGATCTGGTCTGCCACCTCACCGACCAGCACAGCCACCGAAATGGCCATGCACCGCTCGCCCGCAGAGCCATAGGCCGCACCGATCAATGCATCCACTGCTTGGTCAAGGTCGGCATCGGGCATCACCACCATGTGGTTTTTGGCGCCGCCCAATGCCTGAACCCGTTTGCCATGTCGCGCACCGGTTTCATAAATGTGGTTGGCAATCGGTGTGGAGCCAACAAAGCTCACCGCTTTGACATCGGGGTGTGCCAACAGGGCATCCACCGCCGTTTTGTCGCCTTGCACCACGTTGAACACACCATCGGGCAAGCCTGCCTGCTGGAGTAAATCGGCCATCATCAAAGACGGTGTGGGGTCCAGCGGACTGGGCTTGAGCACGAACGTGTTGCCGCATGCCAAGGCCAAGGGGAACATCCACATGGGCACCATCACGGGGAAATTGAACGGCGTGATGCCGGCGACCACACCCAACGGCTGACGCATCGTCCAGTTGTCAATGCCATTGGCCACTTGTTCGGTGAAATCGCCTTTGAGCAATTGCGGGATGCCCGTGGCGAATTCGACGATGTCTATGCCTCTGGCGACTTCGCCTTGCGCATCGGTGAACACCTTGCCGTGTTCTGCGGTGATGGCGTGTGCCAGCGCATCTTTGTGTTGGTGCAGTAACTCTAAAAACCGAAACATGACACGCGCACGGCGCAGCGGTGGCGCATCTGACCAAGCGGGGAATGCGGCCTGTGCCGCGGCCACGGCTTGTTGCACGTCTTTGTCAGAGGCCAACTCAACTTGACCAGTGACCACGCCGGTGGCCGGGTTGGTCACTGCTTGGGTGCGCGGGCTGTGTCCGTGAACGGGCAAGCCGTTGATGTGGTGACCAATCTGGGGGGTGTGCATGGCGTGTCTCTGCTTAGGAGGTGAAGGGTGGGAGCCATTATCCAGAAACGTCAGCCGGTGTGCGGCGCTTGAACATGCCCCAGCCTTCCATGTGCAATACCTTGTCGCCATGTTGATTGAACATTTCCCACGCATTGCGGGTCATGCCGATGTCAGGCCGCTTGCCCATGGGTTTGGTTTCCAGCACGGTGGTTTGCAAGCGCAACTGGTCGTTGGGGAACACAGGTTTGAGCCATTTGATCTGCTCCAAACCGGGAGAGCCCATGCTGGAGGTTTGGCACAGGAATTCGGTGACCATCAAGCGCATCGCCATGGCACAGGTATGCCAACCGCTGGCGCACAACGCGCCGAACACCGAGGCTTTGGCTGCCTCATCGTCCAAGTGAAAGGGTTGCGGGTCAAATTGCGAGGCAAACGCGATGATTTCTTCGCGCGTCGGCGAGATGCTGCCGAGCGCGCGCACTTGCCCTGCCTGCATGTCTTCCCAAAAGATGTGGATGTCCGCCATCAACGGCCACCACCGACATTGACCATGCTGGCGGTCACATACGACGCCGCATCGCTCAGCAACCAGACCACGGCCTGCGCCACTTCTTCGGCCGTGCCAGGTCGTTGCATCGGCACTTGGTTGGCCAATTGATGGGCGCGCTCGGGTTGACCGCCGCTGGCGTGTATGTCGGTGAGGATCAGTCCCGGGCGCACGCCGTTGACCCGAATGCCTTCGGTCGCCACCTCTTTGGCCAAGCCCATGGTGAACGTGTCAATCGCCCCCTTGCTGGCGGCATAGTCGACATATTGGTTGGGCGCGCCCAAGGTGGCGGCCGCGCTGCTGAGGTTGACGATGCTGCCGCCATGCCCACCGTGCTGGGTGCTCATGCGCTTGACCGCTTGTGCAGCGCACGCAAAACTGCCCAACACATTGATGCGCATCATGCGTTCCAGCCGTTGCCATGACATGTCTTCCACCCGACAGGCCACGTCGACCACACCGGCGTTGTTGACCAAGCCTGTGATGCGGCCCATGGCCTGGTCCACGTCGTTGAACAAGCGCAGGATGTCCGCCTCGATGCCGACATCGGCTTGGAACGATTGGGCTTGGCCGCCTTGGGCTCGGATTTGCGCCACCACCTGATCTGCGGCCTTGGCATCCCGCGTGTAATTGACCGCCACAGACCAGCCTTGGCTGGCGGCCAGCAAGGCGCAAGCCGCACCGATGCCGCGGCTGCCGCCGGTGATCAATACAAGAGGGGGCGTGGATGGTTTGTTCACAAGGGCTCCGGCGAATGGCTGTCACGATGGAAATAGTAGGATGGCAACTTGGCTGCAAGAGCCGAGCTGATGTTCAAAAAGATAACACGATTGAAAGCCACCATGTCCAAGACCATCGATTACTTTTTAGTCCCGCAAAGCCCTTGGACCTATTTTGGTCATGCGAGGTTGGTGCACATGGCCGCACAAGCTGGCGCCACGGTTCGCCTCAAACCCATGGACCTGGGCAAAATCTTTCCACTCACGGGTGGCTTGCCCGTCGGCCAGCGTTCGGCACAGCGTCAGGCTTACCGCTTGATTGAATTGAAACGGTTTGCCGACCACCTCAACATGCCTTTGCATCTGCACCCCCAATTTTTTCCGGTGGCCGGTGACGATGCGGCCAAGTTGTTGATTGCAGTGAACCAACACGATGGCGCGGATGCGGCCATGCGTTTGTGCGGTGCAGTGTTGGCTGCGGTGTGGGCGCAGCAGCGCAACATCGCCGACCCGCTGGTGCTGGCCGAATTGTTGACCGAGCAGCATTTGGACACGGCGCGTTTGTCTCAGGCAGCCAGCGCCTCGGTGCAATCGATTTACGAGGCGAACACCGACGAGGCTTTGCAGTTGGGTGTGTTTGGCGCGCCCGCCTATGTCTGCGATGGCGAATTGTTCTGGGGCCAAGACCGGTTGGAATTTTTGCAACGGCGTTTGCAAGCTGCTTGATGCGGGACACAGGAGAGGCCAGATGGGACACATGATCGATTTGCGCGCTGCTGACGGCTTTGTCAGCGAGGCTTACATCGCACAACCGAAACGAGAGCCACGCGCGGCCATCGTGCTGTTGCAAGAAATTTTTGGCGTCAATGCGCACATTCGCGCGGTGGCCGATGGGTTTGCGTTGGCAGGATTTTTGGTCATTGCCCCAGCGACTTTTTCCCGACTGAAAAAACACGTGAACTTGGGCTACACCGCAGACGACGTGGCGGCAGGGCGCGCACTCAAAACCCAAGCGGAGGCACTGCCCGCGCCCGGGGTGATGGCCGATGTCCAAGCCGCGGTGACCTACGCTTCCATGGCCAACAAGGGCCAAGTCGGTGTGATTGGTTATTGCTGGGGTGGTTTGTTGAGTTGGCGCGCAGCCACCCAGTTGTCGGGCATCAAGGCCGCGGTGACTTATTACGGCGGCGGCATGACGCTGCCACCAGAACGAGACGCCAAACCCTTGTGTCCGGTGTTGGCGCATTTTGGCAACCGCGATCCGCTCATACCCATGGACACCGTGGACGCATTTCGTGTGGCTCAGCCAGAGGTGCAAGTCGAGGTTTATGACGCTGACCACGGCTTCAACTGCGACCACCGTGGCAGTTACGACGCGGCTGCGTGCGAGTTGGCCCTCGAGCACACGCTTGGCTTTTTCATCGACAAATTAGGCGTTTGACGGCCGAAAAAATCAGCCCTGCTGGCGTAATTTTTCGGCGGCTTGGATGGCAAAGTAAGTCAATATGCCGTCGGCACCCGCGCGCTTGAAAGCCAGCAAACTTTCCATCATCACGCCGTCGTGGTCCAGCCAACCGTTTTGCGCTGCCGCTTTGAGCATGGCGTATTCACCAGAAACTTGGTACACAAACGTGGGCATGCTGAACGTGTCTTTCACCCGCCGCACGATGTCCAAATAAGGCATGCCCGGCTGGACTATCAGCATGTGAGCGCCTCCGGCAATGTCCATGGCCACTTCGCGCAGCGCTTCATCGGTGTTGCCCGCGTCCATTTGGTAGACCTTCTTGTCGCTTTTGCCCAGATTGGCGGCCGAACCGACGGCGTCGCGAAACGGGCCATAAAACGAACTTGCGTATTTGGCGCTGTAAGCCATGATGCGGGTGTGCACATGGCCATGGGCTTCCAGCGCTTGACGGATCGCGCCGATGCGCCCGTCCATCATGTCGCTGGGCGCGACGATGTCCACGCCAGCATCGGCTTGGGTCAAGGCTTGTTGCACCAACACTTCCACGGTGGGGTCGTTCAAAATATAGCCCGTGTCATCCAGCAAACCATCTTGGCCGTGGCTGGTGAACGGGTCCAGCGCGACATCGGTCATCACCCCCAAGTTGGGGAAATGCTGTTTCAAACTTTTCACGACGCGAGGCACCAAACCTGTGGCGTTGGTGGCTTCGCGGCCATCCGGTGTTTTCAGAGCCGGGTCAATGACAGGGAACAAGGCCATGACAGGGATGCCCAGCTTCACGCAGGTTTCGGCGACCGGCAGCAGCAAGTCGAGACTAAGCCGCTCAACGCCGGGCATGGAGGTCACAGCTTCGCGTTTTTTCTCGCCATCCAGCACAAACACGGGGTAGATCAGGTCATTGACGCTCAAGGCGTTTTCTCGCACGAGGCGACGGGTGAAGTCATCGCGGCGCAAGCGGCGCAGTCGGGTGGCAGGGTATGGGGTAGGAATGGTCATGGGGGAAATTGTGCCGCATGCCAGCGGTTCGTCCTTGGGGTGAAACCCGAGTGAATCAACACCTGCTTGCGTCTGAGCATGCACCGCCAAGCCTTGGCACTAAACTCAAGCCATGTTGTGGGTCAAAGCCTTTCATATTGTGTTTGTGGCGAGCTGGTTTGCCGGACTGTTTTATTTGCCGCGAATCTTTGTCAATCTGGCCATGGTGCCACCGGAATCGGTGGCGGAGCGCGAACGCTTGCTGTTGATGGCCCGCAAATTGTTGCGTTTCATGACGCTGTTGATGTGGCCAGCGTTGGCACTGGGTTTGGTGCTCTGGTTGGTTTATGGCATTGGCGGCATGCCACCCACCCCATGGATGCTGGGCAAATTGGTGGCGGTGGTGTTGGCCATCGGTTACCACCATGGGTGCGCCAAGCATTTGCGTGATTTCGAATCCGGTGTGGCTTCGCATTCGCATGTTTGGTATCGCTGGTTCAACGAAGCCCCGGTGCTGTTGTTGGTGGCTGCCGTGGTGTTGGTGGTGGTCAAACCCTCTTGAATGCCCATGGTCGCCAGACGCCGCACCACCGCTTGGGCCTTGTCGTGGTTATGTGTGCTGGTCATTGTGTATGCCAGCTTGTACCCGTTTGACGATTGGCGCAACCAAGACATTGCCCCATGGTTTTTCGTCGGCGCACCTTGGTCTGCTTACAACACTTGGTTTGATATTTTCAGCAACCTGCTCGGTTATTTGCCGTTGGGTTTTTGGTGGTGTTTGGCAGCCGTGCGCTCGCAGTGGTCACGCATTCAGGCATTGTCATTTGCAGTGGCATGCGCTTGCTTGCTGTCTTTCGGCATGGAGTGTTTGCAAACCTACTTGCCCACCCGGGTGCCATCGCAATTGGATTGGCTGCTCAATACCTTGGGTGCTGTGTGTGGTGCGGCTTTGGCATTGGTGTTGGAAAAGCGCGGCTGGCTCTACCACTGGTCGCAATTTCGCCGTCAATGGTTGACGCCAGACGCCAGCGGCAGCCTGGTGTTGCTGGTGCTGTGGCCGTTGGCCTTGTTGTACCCGGTCACGGTCCCTTTCGGTTTGGGCCATGTGTCGGAACGGCTGGAAAAAATCTGGCAAGACATGTTTCCCGGGCTCGAAAGTCGCATCGCTAAATTCAGCGATGCCTTGACCATGACACCCACCTTGGAAATGCTGTGCGTGACCTTGGGCGTGTTGGTGCCTGCCCTGTTGACCTTGTCTGTGTGCCAACGCTTTTCTCAGCGCCTCACGGGTGTGTGGTTGGTGTTGGGGTTGGCGGTCTTGGCCAACGGTTTGTCTGCCACCTTGACCTACGGTCCTGAACATGCTTGGCACTGGTTGGTGCCGCAGGTGTGGGGCGGCATGGGCTGCGCCGTGTTGTTGTGCCTGTTGGTGATCAAGTGGCAAGAACACAGCTTGTTGGTGGTTTTGTGGTGTGCCCAATTGCTGCTCTTATTGCTGTTGAACTTGTCGCCGGTCAGCACCTATTTTGAGCAAACCATGCAAACCTGGGAGCAGGGACGATTCATTCGCTTTCATGGCCTGACCTCGTGGCTGAGTGGTTGGTGGCCGTGGTGGTTGTTGGGTTGGGCGGGCTGGCGCATGTTGCGCGAATCAGCGACCCGGCATCGCGCCTAAAATTCAAACATGACACATCCCAGCTATTACAAACACCATGTTTTTTTCTGCCTGAACCAACGCGAAGAAGGCCAAGCCTGTTGCACCGATCACCAAGCGCAAGCCGCGTGGAAGCATTGCAAATCGAAAGTGAAAGCACTGGGCATCAATGGTGCGCAAGGGGTGCGTGTCAACCAAGCCGGATGCCTGGACCGCTGCGCCGGCGGGCCAGTGATGGTGGTGTACCCCGAAGCCATTTGGTACACGTTTGTCGACACGGCTGACATCGATGAAATCATCGAGTCGCATTTGCAAAACGGGCAACCGGTTGAGCGCTTGATGTTGCCTGACAACGTGGGCCGTTGATGCCATGGCGGCAACGACCCAATCGCTGACCTTGCATGCCGGCGGCGGTCGTGTGCAGGCGGTGCTTGACCAACCGCACGGGTTGTCCAAGGGCTTGGCTGTCGTTGCCCACCCTCACCCTTTGTTTGGCGGCAGCATGGACAACAAAGTGGTGCAAACCTTGGCCCGGGCCTGTGTCGCCCAAGGTTGGGACTGCTTGCGGTTCAATTTTCGCGGCGTCGGTGACAGCCAAGGCGTGTATGACGAAGGCCGTGGTGAGACCGAAGACCTGTTGCAACTGGTCTCGCAATGGCCCGCACAAACGCCTTTGGTGTTGGCGGGTTTTTCTTTCGGCGCTTTCGTGGCATGTCAGGCGGTTCAATCTTTGTGGCCAAGCGCGCGCGTGCAAAAAATCTTGTTGGTGGGCACGGCCGTCACCCATTTTTCTGCGCCCCCATTACCGCCTGTGTCGCACGAATGCGCTTGGGTGGTGCACGGCGAGCGCGACGACACCGTGGCGTTGTCAGCGGTGATGGATTGGGCCAGACCACAGCAATTGCCCGTCATGGTCTTGCCCGGCACAGGGCATTTCTTTCATGGACAATTGCCGTTGTTGAAATCCTTGGCCATGCGCCACTTAAGGGCTTGACTTCCCTTTGACTGCTACCCGGTTCGATATGAAAAATCTGATTCTGTTGGGCTTGCTGAGCTTGTGCCCGGCGTTGTTTGCGCAAACCCCTCAGCCACCTGAGATCGCTGCACGCTCTTTTTTATTGATCGATGTCAGCGCATCGCAGGTATTGGCAGAAAAAGAGGCCGACACACTGGTGGAGCCGGCATCGCTCACCAAGTTGATGACCGCTTATTTGGTATTTGATGCACTGCGCCAAAAGAAAATCAGCTTGCAACAAACCTTCTCAGTCAGCCCCAAGGCGTGGAAGATGCCAGGCTCGCGCATGTTCATTGACCCCAAAATGCAAGTCCCTGTGGAGGACTTGATCAAAGGCATGATTGTCCAGTCGGGCAACGACGCCACCATGGCTTTGGCCGAAGGCGTGGGCGGCACCAGCGAACATTTTGTGCAAATGATGAATGCCCAAGCGCAGGCCTTGGGCATGAAAAACACCACTTACAAAAACCCCGAAGGATTGACCGAGACCGGGCACTTGACCACCGCCAGAGACTTGGCCACGCTGGCGACC
>JACCDP010429992.1_pt1 | contig 24612 bp, 35 predicted proteins | sample 7445841 | NCBI WGS metagenome assembly JACCDP01 (sample SAMN15323441, study PRJNA562643) | freshwater metagenome | isolation source: river surface water | place: USA:Blue River Watershed | collected 2017-08-17
AGATATCCCATTTGAATATGTGGAAGAGTTCCATGAAGGTGGGTTGAATGAATATGACAGATTCATTCCCATCATCAAGGTGCCCGTCCCTTATATCAAGCTATGGAACTACAACACCTGTGTCAAGATCGATGACCGAGACTTCGCGGCCACCAATCCTGGTGTTTGGGTGCATAGCCTACACAGCCTACAAAGAAGGTCAGTATTCACTGACTGGTCTAAATACGACGAGGACAAAGTAGTATGAATCAAGAACAAAGAGCGACAGCCGACCGCATCCGGGATCATGCTCGACGTATGATCTGGGTCACTTTCCAGCGGGAAGGTGTACACAAGTATCCTGGTGCCAACACCGATCCTAAACTGGCCACAGGCGATTGGGATGATGTTGGTTTCCTGGGTGTAGCACATCGCCATATCTTCCATTTCAGGATCGGCATCCAGGTGTTCCACAATGATCGAGACATCGAATTCATCCAGTTCAAACGCTGGCTAGAGCGTCTCTATCAAGGCACACTGCAACTGGACTACAAAAGTTGTGAGATGATCGCCGACGACCTATATATACACATAGCCGATCGTTATCCAGGCCGAGATGTCACTATCTCAGTGGCCGAAGACAACGAAAACGGCTGTGTAATCGAATACAACCGAACCCGTCCTTCACAAAACATAGTCATCTAAGGAGACTAACGTGGCACGACCCACAATCAAACCCAACCATCGCGTGACTCAAGTTTTTGATGATCTCGAACAGTACTTGCGATTCTGCCAAGATTACGGCTACAAGTATGATGAGAAAGATCTCTACAACTGGAAGAGCTACGCCTATCAGCAGTTCAACAAAAAGATCCAGGGCAAACACGCCAAGGACATGTGGTCTCAAGACGCCCGGAGATAAACACCATGCGTAAGTTGTTCTACATGGGCCTCGAAAGTTATGAGGCTCGTTATACCCTTCAACTCACGGAATGGAACCGACGCGTGTTTGAACGTCGTGGACTGGATGTGGTATATGTGCCCGGTTCCACCATCGACAACACACAAAGTATCTCTGTGGGTCAAGTTTTAGACGCACATGGTCGCAGTTATTTCTCCATGAGCCAGATGATGAATCTGGTGCAGATGATGAGGAATGGAGAAGTCACAGTAGAGGATGTGGTATATTTTGAAGACATGTTCCAGCCCGGCATTGAAAGCCTGCCTTACATCCTTGATCAAGTGCCTGAGAATCAGCGGCCGCGTATTTTTGTTCGCTGTCTGGCACAGGCCATCGATCCGGACGATTTCGTTCATGTTTGGGGCATGGCAGGTTGGATGTCGACTTATGAGCGGATGGTGAATCAGATCCCCGGTGTAGCAGTATTAGCCACCAACGAAGAGATGGTAGCCCATATGCGTATCGCAGGCTGGACCGCTCCCATCTACAACATCTCAGGCTTGGCGTTTGGCAAAGCAGAAGTACTCGAACGTGTGGGCGGAAAGTCGAACATCCGGCCGTTCAATGAGCGTAAGATGCGTGTGGGATTTGCTGCTCGATTTGATCAGGAGAAGCAACCTGACTTCTTCATGGATTTGGCCGAGCGTGTACAAGCCACCAATCCCGATGTCGAGTTCGCAGTGTTTGCTGGTGGAGAACTGAGATCCAACAATCTCCGATATCTCGAGCGGGCAAGAGAGTTATCCAAAGCAGGTAAGTTGAAAATCTATGACGGGCTGAAGAAAAATGATTATTACGATCTGCTTAATGATACTCGCGTATTATTTAATTGTGCTCTACAGGACTGGGTCTCAAACACCGTCTCGGAGGCCGACACTCTTGGTTGTAATGTTCTATATCCTGCTTATCGTAGTTTTCCTGAAACTTTTGCCAATGATCCTGATCGGCTTTATGTTCCTTGGAGCATGGATGATGCAGTAGCCAAACTCGAAGGCCTGCTGAAATATCCGCACTCACGTATGGGTAAAATCTCGGACTGGAACGATGGCACGGTGGATCGCATCGTTGACATCATCATCGGTCAGGGCGAGCAGTGGAACCGTGCCGGCAATCGTTATAGAGACCATGTGGCAGGAGCAAAATACCAATGAGCAATCTCAAACTAGTAGTAGTCACTGGCAGTTCTGGGTATATCGGTGGTCAGACTGTGCTGACTCTCAAAGATGCCGGGCATACCGTGATCGGTGTGGATCATAGAGCTGTGCCTGATCAATTGATAGGCGTCGCTGACAAGAACTTGGTGGGAAGATTCGAAAGCGATCACGTCCTACGTGGTATCGAGATGCTGCAGCCTGATGCAATAGTGCATTGTGCTGGAACCAGCTTGGTTGGTCCCAGTGTCACTGATCCCGATACCTATTACGAAAACAATTTTGTAGCCACTAAAAAGTTGCTGGATTACATGCGTGGTCGACAAATGCGACCAAGGTTCATCTTCAGCAGCAGTGCTGCCACTTATGGTGAACCAGTAATCACTCCTTGCAGTGAAGTAGATCCTGCTATGCCTGTGAGTCCTTACGGCGAAAGCAAGCTCATGGTCGAGATGATGCTGGCAGCTTATCATCGAGCCTATGGACTAGATTATGTGGCGTTCCGTTATTTCAATGCCTGTGGTGCTGATTCGCAAGGACGGCATGGACAGATGAAGTCTGCTACACACATCATCGCCCGTGTGCTAGAAAGCATTCGAGATAGCGAAACATTCATCCTCAACGGTACCGATTATGATACTCCAGATGGTACCTGTGTCCGTGACTATGTACATGTGGAAGACATCGCTTATGCACACCAGATGGCCATGTACAATGTAGTGCCTTCGGGTGTGTATAATCTTGGTACCAGTGTAGGTGCCAGCAATCAGGAAATCGTAAAAGCCGCTCAAGAAATCACAGGCCAAAGAGTCAATATCTCCAAAGGAGCTCGGCGAGCTGGAGATCCCGCTATACTGACTGCTTCTAGTGAAAAGTTTAACCGTGTGACAGGGTGGGTGCCTCGTTATAATATACACGAAATCATCCAGCATGCCTGGCAGTGGTATGTTCGATAAGATACTGGCATTTGAAACTGCATTAGCTGGATATACTGGAGCTCCTTATGCGATCATGACTGATTGCTGTACTCATGCTATTGAGCTATGCTTGAGGCATGAACGTCCCAGTAATCTCGCTTTCACTGCCTACACTTATCTGTCAATTCCCATGCTGATGCATAAACTGTCTATAGAATATCGGCTGATCCCCGAAGAATGGACCGGCGAATACCAATTTCACGGAAGCCGAGTTTGGGATAGTGCTCGTAGATTGGAACGGGGCATGTATAGATCCGGACAGATGCAGTGTTTGAGTTTTGGCTATGGAAAGCCTTTACAGATAGGTCGTGGTGGTGCTATACTGTTGGATGACAGAGAGGCCTACGACATCATGATCGAACAACGCTACGATGGAAGAGATTTAAAACAAGTGCCGTGGGCCGAACAAAAAGTTTTTAGGGTGGGATATCATTACCGTCCCACGATAGAAGAAGCAGAACTGGGACTCGAATTGCTACCCAAGGTCGATGAAAGACCTAAATATCACGCATATCCGGACTGCAGAAACATCCGGATCATTGATTAACATGACTGGTCATCCTCGACCCTAACTCGGAGAACAAAATGGAAAACAATCAAGGAAAATATCTCAGCGACGCCATCCGCGAAAGAATGCAAGCTGAAGGCAAACGCTACTGGGCCGGCGACAACATCTCGGACTATGTGTCTGATGCTGCCCGACCCCGGCTGATCGATGAAGCCACTGAGGCATTTGAGTTGGTGTTGGATCGGCTCCTAATCGATCGTGAGACCGATCCCAACTCAAAGGGCACAGCACGACGCTTGGCCAAGATGTATTTCAACGAGATCATGGCCGGCCGTTATGATGCCGGTCCTGATTGCACAGCCTTTCCCAATGACAGTGAGGACAGATATGAAGGTATGCTGGTGGTGCGTAGTGAAATCCGTAGCATGTGTAGCCATCACCATCAGCCTGTTGTGGGTGTGGCCTACATCGGCATCCTGGCTGCCCACAAGCTCATCGGTCTCAGCAAGTATACCCGCATCGCACAATGGTGTGCCCGCAGAGGAACCCTGCAGGAAGAACTCTGCAACGACATCGCCAGAGAGATCATGCGAGCCACAGAATCAAAAGACGTGGGAGTCTATGTCCAGGCCACGCATGGATGCTGCGAAAACCGCGGGATTATGGCTCATTCTAGCCTCACACAAACCACGGTTCTAAAAGGTGCGTTCTTGACCGATCCTGCTGTGAAAAAAGAGTTCATCGACAACATCAAACTCCAGCAAGACTACGCACCACGCTAGGTTAGTACGCACTAACCCTGCGATTGACCAATAAATCGCTGTTAGAGTATAATAGTTCTAATGCTTATACTCTAGGAGCGATCGTGCGTTTTACTCGAACAACCTTAGCCGTCTCGGTCAGTATGGCTCTCACCGCCTGCGGTGGAGGAGGGGGTGGAGGGGGTGGTGGTGCTTTCAATACGCCCAGCAATCCTTATCTTCGCAGTTCGGTGCCATATCACACACCCGTGTCGGGCGGCAGTTATTCAGTTTACACCAATCCCAGTACCAGTACCGCGGTTTTGGATATCTTCGCACAAGATTTGAATCGCGACAATGTGCAGGAAGTAGTGGTAGGCGGACGCATGAGCCAACCTGCCACAGCCGCCACTTGGCAATACAACAATCTCCAGGTGTATGGTTGGAACAACGGTGGCTCGTTTGGTAACGAGACTACTAGTTGGTTCTCGGGTGTCAGCAACAGCGTGGCTGGCAGTGAACCCGGCATCAAGTTTGGTGACTTTAATGGTGATGGCAACATCGATATGTTCGTGGCTCCCAGCACCGACGGTGCGTTGACTGGAACTCCCGGGACTGTGTTCTTTAACAGTGGAGCCAGTAATTTCAATCGTCGTAGTGACATCAATCTAGGCAGCATCTGGGCACACGATTCAGCAGTGGTTGATATGAACAGCGACGGTTATGCCGATCTTGTCGTCACTGATTATCACGGTGCACCGGCCATCGCTTTTGGATCTGCAAATGGGACTTTCACTGTTGCTTCTGCATCAGGTGCCAGCCAAGCTAGTGGCATGAGTATCGCAGACTATCTCGGTAATGGCACCAAGACCATCATCTATACTGATGCCGCATCCCCCAGCATTTATGACACCAAGATGTACAGTTGGAGCGTGGATGGCAACAACAATCTCACACTCACTGAGATCTATACTCTACCAGCCAGCAGGTTCTATCTCAGTAAATGGGATACACAACGTGCTGCCGCTACCACAGCACCCCACGATATCCGTAACGTAGCCATGGACTTCAACAATGATGGTCGTATGGATGTGATCGTGGTCAGTAGATTAGACAGTGGTGGCAGTACCTACACCGAACTGCAATTTCTCAAGAACAACGGTAGTGGAAGTTTCACTGATGTCACTGATTCTGTTTTGTCAGGATTCAATACCAACACCAGTGCCAGTTATCAACCTGTGCTAGTAGATGTCAACAAAGATGGACTTGTGGATATCTTAGTCAGTTCCAGTGATACCGCAGGTAGCCACGATAGCACTCAGGTATTGTTGCAGACATCCGACGGATACTTCAAAGCCGCTTATGCTTCCACGTTCACGGATTTTTATAATCAAACCAAAGACATGACGTCGAGTGCGTTTGGTGGAATGGCCACGATGAATATCGCCGCAGGGCCCAACGGCGAACTCTATCTCATCACCCAGCATCAATACACAGAAGGTGGCGAACTCAAGGCCGCAGTATATGCAGCCAAAATTGGGTCGGCAGGCACCACTAGTGTGCAACAAACACTGGCCAATATCAGCACTATCTGGCCTTACCTCAACAGCGTGGAAGCCAACACAGTATTGGCACAGACTGCCAGCAGTTTCATCAACGGCATCCCTGTGATTGACTGGCAGGCTGCACTCAATCCCATCGGCGGATTAGGCATCACCCTAGATGGACGAACTGGCCGACGGATCCCGCTGAATGGCTCTATCAGTATGCCGGGCATGGACAAGAACCTGTTGAGTAATTTAAGTGCAGTGGACGCAGTAGGCCGGCATTTCCAAGTCAATCTGTCGGGTATGACACAGGCACCGGCTTTCATGCCAGTGAACTTCAGTCAACTCGACAGCCAAGACGTCAGCCTCAACTGGACCAGCAGATTGGTTTCTGACAACCAACGCAACTATGCTGGCATGAGTGTGAGCGGGACCGAAGACAACAGTCGTTACGCTGTATCATTTACCAACAGACACTTTGGTGGTACTGGTCCCACTACTTATAGATTTGGTGCAGCCAGAATGGAGGGCAGTCCTTGGTTTAATTTCTCAGGTGTGTTTGGGCAGGTGGAAAACAGCATGATGTTGGATTTCAGTGCCACCAGATCATTCGGTAACAATTGGTTCCTGCAAGGCGGGGTGATCCAGACCAGCACCACCTTCCAAAAAGGATTAGTGCAGGACATCACTCCTCTCTATTCGGGCTATGCCGTGAGCGGATATCAAGATCAAGAATGGACTGTGTATGGTGGACTGCAACCCACAGTATTTGCTGGGCATTTGGATCTTAAACTACCGACCCGTGTTGACAATGCTGGAACTATGCACTATACTGATCATACCATCGAAGTCAGGAATCGACCTGTGGGATTCATGGGATTCGAACGTCGTTGGGACATGAAGAAGCACGGATTCCGATTGTCTGGTGTGATCAATGATCTGGGACAAGCACAGACTCGTGCCAATTACGAATTCAAATTCTAAGGAAATGCATTGGACAACTACTACATCGCTAAAAAAGAAGATCGAGCACCCTGGACCGAATTGGTGCGAGAAGACTATCTCTACTTCGTGTTCGAAGACAAATACCCTGTGTCTCCTGGGCATTTGTTGTTCGTGCCCAAGAACACCGACACCATCTCCATGAGTGCCACTCTAGGTGCCGCTTTCGTCGCCGGAGAATATCTGGTGTTGCGTGGTGAATGCGATGCTTTCAACATCGGTATGAACGTGGGCGAAGCGGCTGGACAGACCGTGATGTATCCGCATATACATCTCATCCCTCGCAAAAACGGTGATGTCGAGGATCCCGTAGGTGGTGTGCGTGGCGTGATTCCCGGGCAAGCCAACTATAGAAAACCTGGATACAAAAATCCCAGTGATAAGTAATTGCTCAGCGGTCTTTCAATGACGCTCATCCCGCTCTATAAATTCTGCGTGTCATCAAACTTGCCCCTTAACAGAGGAGACTAGAGATGGCAAACCAACCCCGTACCTACAAGTACACATCAACCAAAGAGTATCACGACGCTTTTCCCTGTGCCTATCGCCAATGGCGTGCGGACAGCCATTGCAACCTGATCCATGGCTACAGTTTCAGCATGAAGTTCTATTTCGGCACCGACGACCTTGATGTCCGCAACTGGGCCGCTGACTACGGTGGTCTCAAAGAACTGAAAAAGATCCTGGAAGACCAATTCGACCATACCTTGATCGTGGCACAAGATGACCCAGAGATGGAGACATTCCAACTGCTACAGGCCAAGAACATGGCCAAGATAGTGGTGTTGCCACGCCTGGGCTGTGAAGGACTAGCCGACATGCTGTACAAGTATGTGAATGGTGTGTATATTCCAGATATGTGGGGGCCCAGCGAAGCTGCTCGTCTCTGGTGTTATCGCGTGGAAGTACGTGAGACACAGGCCAACATGGCCTATCGCGAAGGGCACAGAGAGTGGAATGAAGACCTTTTAGACTGATCGGATCATATGGCACAGCACCCCAAAGATTATCTCAACTTCCTCAAGGACAACCAGTATTCCATATCGGTACTGATACCAACAAGGAAAAGAAAAGACAAACTGTTCAACAGCATCAAGAGCGTGTTGGAGCTCGCCGATCAACCCGAGCGGTTAGAGATAATGGTGGCCATCGACGACGACGATGAAGAAACCAGAGCTGCCATCGGTGATGCCATCGTTCCGCTGATCCGTCAGTATGGTGCCGGAGAACATATCATAGCATTGCCCCGGCAGGGATACGCCAAACTGGAAGTCTATTACAATCGACTGGCCCAGTGGAGCAAATCAGATTGGCTGTTTATGTGGGGCGACGATTCTGTGATCAAGACACAGGGCTGGGATACCAAGATCCGCGAGCATGATGGTGAATTCACGGTCCTGCGTGTGAACACCCACAAGCAACATCCCTACAGTATCTTTCCCATCGTGCCCAGGGATTGGTACAAACTGTTGGGAGTGCTGAGCAACCACCAGATGGGCGATGCAGTGATCAGCCAGATGGCCTACTTGATCGACATCATGCAAAACGTGGAAATCGATGTGGATCACAACAGGTTCGATCTCCTGGGAGAAAAACCCGACGAAGTGTATCAGCAAAGACAATTGTTCGAAGGCAATCCCCAAGATCCCAGAGATCTCAACCATCATGCCAATGTCATGTGGCGTTGGCAGATGTGCGAACGACTGGCTTGGTATCTGCAACAAAAGGGCCATGACATGACTTGGTGGGAAAATATCAAAAATGGCACCCAAGATCCTTGGGAGAAACTCAAAGCCAATGATCCCAATGGCCAGACACGGCAGGATATCGTGATCAGAAAATGAACATCACTGACCTACAAAAAAACATCAGGAAAACTGTGTTGCACATGGTAGAACGCAGTGGCGAAGGACATGTGGCCAGCAGTTTCAGCATCACAGAGATCTTGATCAGCATCTATCGATATCTCGACGACATCGGCCGAGGACAGGAACTGCCTGAGCATGTTATCCTCAGCAAAGGTCATAGCGTGTATGCACTCTATGGATTGATGCATGAGATGGGTCTGCTGTCAGAGTCCGACATCGAGGGTGTTGGCCGGCCCGGCAGTTATCTCATAGGTCATGTGCCAGTGCGTCCTGACATGGGTTTCCAAGTGGGCACCGGCAGTCTCGGTCAAGGCCTGCCCATGGCCCTGGGACGTGCTTATGCCAAAGCCATGACAGGTGATGCCACCCCTGAGTTCGTGATAGTAGGCGACGGCGAGTTCAACGAAGGCAGTTGTTGGGAGAGCCTCCTGATCATGCACAAGTTTCCCAATCTTGGCATGCGTGTGTTCATCGACAACAACCACAGTGCCGGACGCGGCTTGCCCATGGAGCAGGCATTTGAAGCCATGCGTCGGGGCTGGAACACCCGCGACGTGGCTGGACACGATGTTGATGCCATAGTGCAGATCCTCAAAGACAATCCTGGACCTGAGAATCTCATCATCATCTGCGACACACAGAAAGGTTTTCCTTTGGCCTGCATGGACAATCCCATCTGGCATCACAAGATGCCCAACGCACAGGAAGTGGTGGAGTTCGGTTCCGAGATCGACAGTTATTTTGGAGGCCATGATGCGTAAGACATTCATCGAGCTCAGCCGCCAAGAACTGTTGCGTGATCCCCATAGCCGGGTGCTGTTGGGCGACATCAGCGTGGGAGGATTCATGGATGCCAACGAACAGTTGGTACCCGGTGTGCTCAACATGGGCATCGCCGAACAGGCCATGATAGCATTCGCTGCCGGCATCAGTTATGCAGGACACAATGTGATAGTACATACCATTGCTGCTTTCTTGGTAGAACGTGCGTTTGAACAGATCAAACTGGCCTGTGGCTACAACCAATGCAGATTGATCCTGACTTCGGCCAACGGTCCCTATGATTATGATCGCTTGGGACCCACGCATCATTGTCCCTCCGATGTCAGCCTGATGGCCACTGTGCCCAATCTCGATATCCGTGTGCCAGCTACAGTAGAAGATGTGCGTGAATGCTATGCTGAAGCTTTAGACAATCCGCACAGCACCTATATCAGGCTCACCAGCCGGAGTGCCAAATTGCCCTGCGAACCCATCCGAGAAGGTGCATGGAAAAAGATCTACATCCGGTCCGGGGAGGCCAGCTGTGAATATCAAGGCCAGACTCAGGCAGTGATCTGCATCGGAGAGAGTCTCACTTATTGGCTGAGCCAAAAGATGGATCAAGATGTGGCACTGTACTGGACTGCTGATCCCCGAGCCGTCGTGCCAGATGATGTGGAATGTTTCCAGGGCATCTTGGTATTGGAGCCTTACACAGTGCCCATGCTGTCAGCACCTGTGCGGGCCGAACGACGTACCTTCAGCATCCAGCCCAAGAAACTGATCACAGCCAACATGGGCTGGGAGGATTTTGAATGAAGAAACTGGTAGTGATAGGCAGCGGCAGCGACATCGCCCAGGCAGCGATCCACATGCTCAAGGACGAGTATGAGATCATTCCAGTGTCGCGAGATCAAGTGGATCTTGCCCATCCTGCAGCCACAGTGAAAATACGGGATCTGCTGGTGAGACATCAACCCGATGCCATCGTACATTGTGCCGGTGTGTTCCACGACAATAACGAAACTTCGGATTTTGACATCACTTTTGATGTCAACGTAAAAAGTCATTGGGCTGTGATCCGATACTACATAGATTGTCCACCCGAGAAATCAGTCAAGTTCATAATGATAGGCAGCAGCACTTACAAGCAAGGCCGCAGGAATTTCACGCTCTATGCAGCCAGCAGGGCCGCACAGCACAGCATGTGGCAAGGTGCCAGCGAGTATGCTCATCCCAATTTCAAGATCGGCATCATCCACCCAGTAAGGGTCAATACCAAACACGTGGCACACATCCAGCATCCCAAACCTCATATCTGCCTTGAAGCAGAAGATGTGGCTGCGGTGATAGCAGAGATGGTGCGCGGCATGCAGGATCACCAGTGCCGCGAATTAGATTACAAACCAGAGGCGTAACATGAAAATTGGAGTTATAGGAAGAGGCACAGTGGGCGACGCTGTGTTCAATGGATTGGAAGGTCAAGGCCATGACATGAGTTTCTTTGATGTCAAATGGACCGACAGCCGGTTGGAGCATGTGCTGGACACAGAATGTGTGTTCGTGGTGGTGCCCACAGACAGCGCTGACACTGGGCACTGCGATACCAGCATCATCGAGCGTGTGATCCAAGAACTCAGTGATGCCAACTATCGGGGTCTCATCTGTATCAAGAGCACAGTGATCCCGGGGACCACCAACAGATTGCAGGCCCAGTATCCCCATCTGCAGTTGGCCTGTGTGCCGGAATTCCTGCGAGCCAGGATGGCCTTGGCAGACTTCGTTTACAATCACGATCTCTTGGTGATCGGTACCGAAAATCCCCAACATTTTGAGTTGGTGAAAAAGATACATGGATTCATCCCACGCCACGTGGCACAGGTCAAACCGGTAGAGGCTGAGATCATCAAATACTTCAACAATGTGCATCATGCGGTACAGGTCACATTCGCCAACATCATGTATGAGATCTGTGGCAGAATGGATGCCAGTTATGATGCTGTATATGGTGCCATGATCAAACGAGACTGTATCAATCCACATTATCTCCTGGCCAACGAAAAATTCCGTGGCTTTGGTGGACACTGCTTGCCCAAAGACACAAGAGCCCTGAACAATCTCATCCAGGACCTAGGATTGGATTTTGAGATGATAGGTACTGTGCTACGAGACAATGACAGGATCAACAATGGCTAAAACACTAGTTACTGGAGCCAGCGGGCTTTTAGGATATGAGATCTGCCGTCAACTGATGGAGCGTGGGCACGAAGTCTGGGCGGTAGACAACCTCAGCCGTGGGCACGAGAAACCACCTTGCCAGGTGTTCGTGGAAGCAGATCTCACCAAGTACCCACATGATCTGCCCACGGACTTTGACTACATCTATCACTACAGTGCCATCAACGGCACCAAGAACTTTTACGAAAGACCCAACTATCTGTTGTGGAACAACATGATGTGCGACTTCAACATGTTCAAGTTCGCAAGTGCCAACCCCGATCTCAAGAAGTTTGTGTATGCCAGCACTAGCGAGATCGTTTCAGGTGATCCTGTGAGTCCCGTGCCCGAGCAGATCGATGTCACTATCCGAGACATCCACAATCCACGTTGGAGTTATAGGATTCCCAAGATCGCCAGCGAGAACTTCTTGGTCAACAGCCGTTTGCCCTACACCATCGTCCGTTACTTCAACGTGTATGGAAGCCAGAGCAAGCTGGGACACTTCGTAGCTGATCAGATTAAAAAGATCAAGTCGGGCGTGTTTGAGATCATCGGCAGCAACGAGACACGCAGTTTTTGTCATGTCAAAGACGCAGTGAATGCCACCATATTCTGTGCGGAAAACACACAAGGACAGGTCATCAACGTGGGCAATGATCGAGAGACCCAGATTGGCGATGCTGTCAGAATCATAGCCCGAGAGCTGGGCATCACTGATGCTGAGTGGAGCGAAAAGCCCGGACTTGCCGGCAGCACACCCAATCGCAGGCCCGACATCAGTCGTTTAAAATCCTTGATGCAGGATTATGATCCCATGCCATTCGAACAAGGCATACAAGAAGTCATAGCAAATGGAGATTGGCGATGAATTTCGTGAAACAGCTTCCCAACTACCTGGACTATCTCATCCCAGTCGACGAAGAATTGGTGAGATTGGGTTGCGACACCGATGGTGGCTACCTGATACCAAAAACAGCATTAGACAATGCCAATGCTTTGCTGAGTTTTGGATTGGGCGAGAACTGGACTTTTGACGAAGATTGGCATCGCTTGCATCCCAACGATCCCATCCATCTCTATGACGGAGAGAAAATCAAAGCCACTTTGCCAGAGCCCAATAACGTGTGGAATCGCCCGGAACCGGTAGATTTGGTCAGCCTCTACAATGACTTTTTCCAAGACAATCGACGGCATTGGGTAGAGAACATCGGCAATGACAAACGACAGTGCAATTTGGTCACAGCCATCAATCGTTTGGGAGCTGACCGCCAGATATTCTTGAAGAGTGACATCGAAGGCGGTGAATATCCCATATTGGGAGACATCTTGAAATATCGGCAGTACATAGTGGGTATTGCTGCCGAATTCCACGGAGTCAACACCAATCGCAAATTGTTCGAAATGGCAATAGAAAGTCTCCAACAATACTATACAATCGTGCATGTGCATGCTAATATAACACTACCTATAGGAAAAGAAGGACTGACCGAAGCCATCGAGATATCTTGGTTAAGGAATGATCTAGTGACCAGTGATCAGCGTAGATACAATCTCTATCACGAATTAGATCGCCCCAACTACCTTGGATATCCCGATTATGAATACTGGTTCGAACAACGATGAAAAAAGTCTATGTGAGTTGGAATGATGTGCAACGCCAGGTGCAAGAGCTTGTACGACAGATGTGGCAAGATCGTTGGGTGCCCGATTATGTGGTAGGCATCACACGTGGCGGATTGACCCCAGCCAATCTCATCAGCCAGTACCTCAACGTGCCCATGCATACCCTAAAAGTCAGCCTGCGTGATGATGATACGGATTGCGAAAGCAATCTTTGGATGCAAGGTGATGCTGCAGGTGACCTAAATATCTTGATCGTGGATGATATCAATGATTCAGGTGCCACACTTAATTGGATCCGTGATGACTGGGGTCCAGAAGTAGATTGGGGCAGGAACGTGAGGGTGGCTGTGCTGTACGATAACGAAGCCAGCGACAGCATCCACACACCCGATTACTCAGCAGAAAACATCAACAAAGTGTCAGACCCACAATGGATAGTTTTCCCATGGGAAGAGTGGTGGAGACGCTGGAACCCAGAAGAACAACATAACTAAAGGAGAATCACATGTTGGATAAGATTTTAAACGGTATCGACCGGGCTTTGGCCTACAAACTCATGATCGCTCACGTGATCATCATCGCTGTCAGCAACTATCTAGTACAGTTCAAGATCGACGTCGCTGGCAACCCATTGGCTGTAGCAGCGTTCACTTTTCCCTTGGTGGTGGTCTTGACAGACCTGACCGTTAGGTTGTTGGGCAAGGAATTGGGACGTGCAGTGATCGGCCTGGCATTCATCCCAGCCATCATCGCTTCGGTCTTGGTGGTAGGCTTTGGCGGAGCTCCTTGGAGCACAGCCTTCCGTATCGGCCTAGGATCGGGTGTGGCTTACTTGATCAGCAATCTGCTTGATGTGTATGTGTTCCAATACTTCCGTGAACGTTACAAGACTTGGTGGATCGCACCCAGCTTGAGTGCAGTTGTGTCTACATTCATCGACACCTATGTGTTCTTCTTCACAGCCTTCTACCAGGGTGCCAACGAGTTCATGGCGGCCAACTGGCATGTGGTGGCCACCAACAACAGCATCAGCAAAATCATCGTCAGCTTGGTAGTGATCCTCCCAGCTTATGGTCTCTTGCTGAGCTATCTGCAACGCCGCATCCAGAAAGACTGAAATGAGCGACTTGTTTAGTGATCAGCGTAAATTCATGCAGGCCTGTGGGCAGACCACAGATCGACTCAATCCGGATCAGTTTGAACTTTACTGCAATCTCATCCGCGAAGAAGTCAAAGAACTACAAGTGGCCAGGGACGAAGGCGATGAAGTAGAGATATTGGATGCGTTGATTGATATCCTGGTGGTCACCGTGGGCGCACTACACAGTCGCGGAGTAGATGCCGACGGTGCCTGGAAAGAAGTGATGCGTAGCAATTTTGATAAAGTAGATCCCAGGACCGGGCGAGTCACCAAACGCGAAGATGGTAAAGTGCTCAAACCCCAAGGCTGGGAACCCCCTCGACTCAAAGGATTCGTGAGGCCCAGATGATAGAACCACTCCGTGATGATCTAATGGTCCAACAACAGCTGCCAGCCCGTGACCCTTGGGTCCGGAAGTGGCAGCATATGGTGGCAGTGATCATGCTGAACCAGACCGGACGCAAGCCAGTGAAACGTGTGTTCCCAGAATTCATGTCTCGTTGGCCTGTTCCGGCTTTTTTCACCTTGGCTGATCCCGAAATTGTAAAGGAAGTGATCCGACCCTTGGGAATGGTCAATGTGCGAACCAAGAGATTGTTTGGTATGACCAGGGATTATTTGACCTGGGACGGCGATGATGCTACAATGTTGTATGGGATTGGAAAATATGGCTCGGACAGCTATGAGATATTTTTCAAACAACACTACGATGTCCATCCCACTGACAAAGAATTGAAACGCTACTTACAAGAAGAAATTTTTGAACAATAAATCTTTTATAATTCCAATAAACTGATCTAGATATTATTATGGAAAAAATTTTAATATGTGGAGCAGGAGGGTTTATCGGAACGCATCTTGCGATAGATCTCAAAAACAAAGGACATCATGTGATTGGGGTCGATTTAAAGAAACCCGAGTTTAGCGAGACCGCAGCAGATGAATTCTTTGTTTGTGATCTACGAGATCAGAAAACCGTAAAGGATCTTGTCACACCAGACATCACTACGGTATATCAGTTAGCGGCCGACATGGGCGGTGCAGGTTATATCTTTGTTGGTGACAACGACGCTGATATCATGCACAACTCGGCCACGATCAATCTCAATATATTGAACTCAATGACTGCAGCCAAAGTCAAGAATGTTTTTTTCACTTCATCTGCTTGTGTTTATCCTGCTAGGAATCAACTCAATCCCACAGATCCCAAATTAGATGAAGACTCATCTTACCCCGCGGATCCTGACTCTGAATATGGATGGGAAAAATTGTTTTCCGAACGTCTTTATCGATCATTCGCACGTAATCATGGTTTGAGAGTGAGAATCGCACGGCTGCACAATGTATTTGGACCACTGTGTACTTGGAACAATCATAGAGCAAAATCGCCGGCTGCTCTTTGTCGTAAAGTCGCAGAATCAGATGGAACGATACAAGTCTGGGGTCCGGGTACTCAGACACGAAGTTTTCTTTATATCGATGAATGCATCAAAGGCATCTCACGCATACAGGAATCCGAATACGATCAACCGTTGAATCTCGGTAGCGAACGAATGATCACGATCAATGATCTAGTGGGCTTGATCGCTGAGATCGCTGGCAAAGAAATTGTCATTGAGAATATCCCAGGTCCGGTGGGTGTGATGGGTCGCAGAAGCGACAACAACTTGATCGCCAAAACCCTCGGTTGGGTACCTCAAGATGATCTTGAACGCGGATTACAAGAAACCTACGATTGGATTTCACAAATGATTTCAAGAGAGAAAAACTGATCAGTACAAGTTCTTGGCCAAAGACCAATACTGTGTTTGATCCAGTTGATTTTTTATCGTTAAAATCTGATTGACAATCACTACATTTTATTATAAAATTTACAAAATACGATCACTTATCTAAATAAGATCATGGAAAAAATCACATACACAGAAGTATTCTACAGCTTGCAAGGTGAAGGCAAATGGGCCGGTGTGCCGTCGGTGTTCTTCCGAACCTACGGTTGCAACTTCCGTTGCCGAAAGTTCGGTCGTACTGATGACTTCGAAGGGCACAATCCCGAAGTTGTAGACATCATCGAGATGGTCCGGGCCAATCCTGATCGATACAAAAAGTTTGAAGACTTGCCACTGGTCACATCTGGCTGTGACACTTATGCTTCGATCTATCCCGAGTTCAAGAGTTTCAACGAACAGGACGATCCCGATGTCATCGTGGACAAGATGGAGGCCTTGATCCCCAATGGCCGGTGGTCGGGTGAGTGGCACAACGATGACGTACACTTGGTCATAACTGGTGGCGAACCTTTGCTGGGTTATCAGCGTTTATATCCTGATATGATCCAACGCTGTAGGGACAACGGGCTACGCAATCTCACATTCGAGACCAATGGCAGCCAAGCCCTGTATCCTGAAGTGGAAGAATACTTGTTCCAAGAGTTCACACGCAACGGGCGTGATTATGACCGGCTGACCTTCAGTGTCAGTCCCAAGCTGCCTTGTTCAGGTGAAGCATGGGACCGGGCCATCAACCCCAAGATCGTCAAGAGCTATGAGATGATTGGTTATACCTATCTCAAGTTCGTTGTGGCCACACGCAAGGACGTGGAAGATGCGGATCGTGCTGTTGCTGAGTTCCGCGAAGCTGGATTTGGTGGTCCGATCTATTTGATGCCATTGGGTGGAGTGCCACAAGTGTACAATTTAAACACACAAGAAGTAGCTACACTGGCCATGGAGCGTGGATGGAGATACAGTCCAAGACTGCAAGTGGACATCTGGCGTAATGCCTGGGGGACATGATATGGGACTGTTTGATCGATTCCTTAACAAAAAAACGCAAAAACCCGCAAAAGATAAAGAAATCACGCAGCCAAAAAAGAAATCTGCCAAAGAGGTAGCCACCGAACATGGCGAACCTTATGTGGCCATTCTTTCTATGGATGTGAACCCTGAGAACTTGAGTGAGGGCAGTTTCGAACTGGATTGGAACGACAAGTTCATCGCCAACTTGGTGCGTGCCGGATATCAGATGGAACCCAACGAGCCAGAGAATGTGATAGTGGATCGCTGGTTCCAAAATGTGTGCAGGAACGTGGTCATGGAGACTTGGGAACAGGAACAGGCCATGAATCCCACTCCACAGAGATTCACTCGCACGAGAGACCTCGGCGATGGAAGGACCGAAGTATCATGATATTCAATCACATCAAACAACTCAAAGCCGAAGGTAAAAAGATCGGCATCACTTTCTCGACATTTGACATGCTGCATGCCGGGCATATCGCCATGCTGAGCGAAGCCAAGAATCATTGCGACTACTTGATCTGCGGCCTGCAGACTGATCCTACCATCGATAGACCTGATACCAAAAACAAACCTGTGCAGAGCATCGTGGAACGACAGATCCAGTTGGCTGCATGCAGATATGTGGATGAAGTGGTGGTATACCAAACCGAACAAGATCTCGTGGATCTATTGTTGATACTGCCGCTGGATGTGCGGGTGTTGGGCGTGGAATACGAAGGTCGGCATTTCACTGGTCGCGATGAATGTGAACATCGCTGTATCGATATCATCTTCAATGCCCGAGATCACAGTTTTTCCAGTTCTAGCCTTCGCAAGCGAGTAGTGCAGGCCGAGATCGAGAAGAATCTCCGAGATGAAAAAATAAATCCACCTGTGATAGACTCATCAACCGATCCCTATCTGCAGACACGATGATACTCTATGTCAATGGCGACAGCCATACAGCGGCCGCCGAAGCGGTCAATCCCCATGCGTTTGCCGAAGATGATCCCGCACTCAACTACCTAGGCCGCTTGCCACACCCGGAGAATCTCGCGGCCAGTTGGGGCAAGAGATTGGCCGACACTCTCAAAGCAGCCTTCAAGTGCGATGCTGAAAGTGCTGCCAGCAACACCAGGATCCTGCGGACCACACGCGAGTGGATAGACGAATATCCCATGAGCCTCTCTGATGTGTTGATGGTGATACAGTTCAGCACTTGGGAACGCCAGGAATGGTTGATCGATGGCAAATACTATCAGATCAACGCATCGGGAATAGATGTAGTACCTGAAAGCCATCAAACAGCCTACAAGGAATACATCGCCGGGATCGATTGGGCGGAATGCACACGCCAAGCCCATGAAGAGATCTGGCAGTTCCATTTGGAACTACAAGCCAAAGGCATCCAGCATGTGTTTTTCAATGGCAACGACTATTTCGGTAAAGTGATATCAAAAGGGCAACGCCGGGATTGGGGAGCCAGCTATATCGGTCCTTATGATGCCCAACTCACTTACAATCAGTGGCTTTTGGACAACGGATTCACCACTGTTGCACCCAATAGTTGGCATTTTGGTAAAGATGCCCATGGTGCTTGGAGTCGTTTTGTGCTACAATATGTTATCAAAAACCAACTTGTGAGATGATGTGAAATACGTCCTTATCGATACTGCCAACATGTTCTTCCGTGCCAGACATGTGGCTTTCCGGGCCGCAGATACTTGGGAAAAGATCGGCTATGCCCTGCACATCACTTTCGCGGCTGTCAACAAAGTGGCCCAGAAATTCCAAGCAGATCACGTGGTGTTTGCCTTGGAAGGACGTAGTTGGCGTAAAGACTTTTACGAACCCTACAAAAAGAACCGTGCTGTGGCCCGTGCAGCACTGACAGAATCAGAACAGGAAGAAGATCGGCTGTTCTGGGAAACTTATGACAACTTTACTAAATACTTGGCTGAGAGTACCAACTGCTCAGTGATCCGACACGAAGCAGCAGAAGCGGACGACATCATAGCCCGCTGGATAGCACTACATCCCCAAGATCACCATACGATCGTTTCCAGCGACACAGATTTCGTCCAACTGTTGGCCGACAATGTAGATCAGTACAATGGTATCACCGACGAATTACTGACTGTACGAGGTATCTTTGATGCCAAGGGAAAAGAAGTCATCGACAAAAAGACCAAGCAACCTAAAACCATTCCTGATCCGGAGTGGCTGCTTTTTGAGAAATGCATGCGTGGCGATGCTAGTGATAATGTTTTTTCCGCTTACCCGGGCGTACGAACCAAGGGTACTAAGAACAAGGTGGGCCTTCAAGAAGCTTATGCAGACCGAGCCACAAAAGGGTACGCATGGAACAACTTGATGTTGCAACGCTGGACTGATCACAACGGAGAAGAGCATCGAGTGTTGGATGATTACAATCGTAATCGCAGCCTGATCGATCTCCGTGCTCAGCCCGATGAAGTCAAGGCCTATGTGGATGATGCGATCCGCAGCCAGATCAGCCACAAAGACACGGGACAAGTTGGTGTGAGATTCATGAAGTTCTGTGGCAAATATGAACTCAATCGTGTGAGCGAGTCTGCTGAACAATATGCTCGCTGGCTCAATGAAACCTACAAAGGAGTATTGAATGATAGTCGCTAAACCTGTAATCCCCAATCAATATTGGATCCTGAGACAGGATGATCGCAAGATCGGCAACATCGAAGCAGCCAAGGACGGATATCAAGTCCGCATCAACAATCGAGTGCAGACTTTCAAGACCATCCGCATGGTCAAGCAACGCATCAACATCGATTTTGAAAAGATCGAAACCAATCCCGTCAAACCTACTGCAGCCCACGAGATCAACGGCTTCCCCACTGATGGACAGCCCCACAATGCCATCTTTGATGTGAGGCTTCAGGCTCCGCTCTGGACCCGGGAAGAACGCAGTAAAAGCTGGTATGCTGCTGGATGGTTCCGTGTGCGTCAAGGTCGCAACTGGCAGACTGTGCTGTGTCCCAAACTGATCACTCTGCAGAGATATCCTTATCAAGGACCTTACCGCACCCAGGCAGAGGCCGAACAACAATGAGCCTGCACATCAACAGATTCATCGATCGGATCAAGGCATTCGAAAGCCGCGGGCAACGAGACTTTACCATGAGCATGGCGGATGCTCGAGATCTGCACGGCGATATCACTAAGTTATTGTTGGCACTTCAGGCTTTACGTGAAGTTGATGCGAAACCCAACGACAACGATCAAGTGATCGAGATCACCATGGATGGTGGATCATTCTAAAAACTACCCAGATATTGGCATAAATAAACTTGGAGTTTAATTATGTCGAGACCCAAACCTCAAGTGTTGGTTGAAGTCACCAACAAGACCACTTACAAGACCGAACAAGTGTTGGCTGCAGAAGGAATCTGGGCTGTGTTCTTTGATGGCAATCCCATCAATCTCAAGACCGCCAACATGCTGGTTCAGTATCCCGGTCCCAAGTACAAAAAAGTTTCATTCAGCAATTCGGGACATGCCATCAACTTGGCCAAGAAACTCAACACTCAATTCAAGACCGACAAGTTCACAGTAGTGCTGCTCAAGCAAGGGGACACCATTTTCCCCAATGCCAAGCAAAACTGAAATCACCCAACGCATAATCGAGACGTCCGATCGTCTTGGCAGGATCGACCTCGAAATCGCATTGAAAACCTGGTATCAAAACATCAGACCCACGGGCGGGTTGAGATTGACCACCTATGGCTACAAGATACTCCGCAGTCTCGAGATAGAGAGTTGGAGTTGGCCATGGCCCACGGAAAAAGGCTACATCGACAAAAAGCTGTTGCTGGCCATGGATCGTCGATTGGAGTATCCCTATTTCATCAATGCCAAGACTCGCGAGATTGTTTTCTTCAGCAGCCGCGAAGCCATGATGGCTACCCTGTACGGGGACATCAAAAAATGGCTGGAAAACAGCGGTTGACCAATAAAGGCCATTTATTTTATATTAAGGGTATTGCGAACGCGATCGGGTTAGTAAGCACTGACTTAGGCTAGTGCTTGCTAACCCCCCACTTGACCAATAATGGCTATTTCGGCTATAATATGTGTATGGACAGTAAGAAAACAACACGGAAAAAGCGTAGCGATCGCACCCACATCATCTACAAGATCATGTCGGGCACGGACTTCTACATCGGCGTTACCGCCAAAACAGAAAGCACTGTGCAGAAAAGCGTCCGGGTCCGCATGAATAAGCATCTGTATCGTAGCCGTAGCGAAGACAAGAGCTGGGCACTTTACGATGCCCTGCGTGATCGTGGACCCGAGTGCTTCTGCTACACCATCGTGGCAGTGGTGCGTGGCAAGACCCAAGCACACCAACTCGAGCGTGCCTTGATCCGTGAGATGCGTCCCAACCTAAATACAGACGTCAGGGAGCGAGCAGTATGACTAGAGTGAAAGTACAAGTGAGAGCCCGCAACTGGGTGGCCAAAAACAATCGCCAGAAGAGTGCGAGACATCGCAGTGCTCGTGACTATCAGCGTCAACCCAAACACCGCCGGGAGGCTGTATGCTGAACCCCGGAGACTTGCCACTGCAATCACCCTGGATCATCTATGTGGTGGCGTTGGTGTTGGGAATAGTATCTTTGATCAGCAGAGGAAAGTAATAAATGGTCATCAAAATAGATTTCCAAGGCGGTGCTCATGGAAATTTTTTAGAATTCGCCTGCAATAAGTTTTTAACCAAAATGGACTTGCCCGCAGATCCATTTAATCCATCAGGTGCATCGCATAACAAAAAGTTTGACTCCTCCCAAATATTCCGACAAGGACACTTTTTCTTAAACGAATCGCCTTGGTTTCTTGAACCAGGAAGATATGTGAGTATTTTCGTAGTCGAAGATGATCTATTACCATTGTCACAGATAAGTCTTTTGAGAGCAGGTGATTACAATATCGACAACGACCTATTAGAAATAGACACTTTCCATAAATTCAATAACAGACGATATCGTTGGGTGTTAGACAATATCATAGAATCCTTTTTCAAGGATCAGATCCAACAAAGTTACAGTGAAATCAAAGACCCTAGTTGGCCTGATATTTCAACAGTTGATGATTTTATCGGCCTACCGGATTGGATCCAAAAAGAATGCATAGAAGTACACAATTTAATTTTGCTAGAACTGTCTGAAAAACAACCTCATTGTCCAAGACATGTTTTGAGAGAATTTTTCAAGATTGGATTTAAGAATCCCGAAATTTCGGGATTCTTAACCCAGCAAAAAAAACAAGTTTATCCCGGAAACAGCGATGTTTTTTATTGGCCTTACTCGGTATTCTATGACTGTGATGAGTTTGTCAAATGGATCAAAAAGTTGGCAGAGTGGAGTAATTTTTCTCTAGATGACGAAATTGGTTTACGAACATTACATCAAAAATTTTTACAGCGACAGCCTTATATCAAGAGCAAAAACAAATGCGATCAGTTGATAACAAGAATATGTGATCGAGATTTATTTGATTTGCCAAAACTCACTCTACTAGAACAAAGTTATGTCGAAGCACGTCTAGAAAAATATTTCAATAAAGATAAACTGTCCTCGGATGGCTGGTTTTCAAACAGTCAAGAGATCATCGATTTTTATACCAGGAGCGAAAACAATGATTAAACTGGAAGGCTTGACCCCGTTGCAGGTGGAACTGTGCGACAAGATCTGGGGCATGGAAACACAAGAAGAAGTCATCGAGTGGTTCAACACTTTGCCACGCAGCCTGCAGATCACTGCCCATGCCATGCTGAATCTCATCATAGCAGAGATGATCGATCAACAAGAAGTCACAGCCGAAGACTTGGCAGATACCCGTGAACTCCTGGAGCAATATCGATGAAGACCGAACACATCGAGAAGTACAGTGGAGCCCGTTATCGCCTGCGTGGCAACAGATACGGATGGCGTGGCGACACTCATACCCGCGACAGCGATAGACTGGTCATGTTTACTGTGGAATCGCATGCCCGAGAAGAGAGTGCTTCCAATCTCGAATATTTCCTGGATCTAGGACAGCGTCACGGTGCTGAACTCATTGTCGCAAATGACAGCAAGATACAGTATGTGAGCGAACGCCCTTTGGATGGCAGCATCCGCTACGAAATCGAAAACAGCCAATGGTATCGAGATCTTGCCGACACCAAAGAAGGTTGGCGAAAGCCTATGGTCGAGACTGACACCACGGATCGCGGTGAATGCGTGACTGTGAGATTCCACCATCACAACTGGCTGATCCCTGAGCACATGGGTGTGTACGATCTCGAAACAGAAAAACGTATCAAGAACCGCCAGCAGATCATCGAAACATTCTGGGACTATGGATTCGCCACTTGGCGAGGCCGTCCTCCCACTGTGGCCAAGATCCGTTGGAGTGGCAGCCGAGAAGAACTGGAAGAACTCTCTGCTCTGTATGATCGCCACAGATGGCGTTCTTATGTTTCAGACATGGCCAAAAAGATCTGTTCGGCCTATCGTAGCATAAATCGTTACGCCGCTTGGCCTGGATCATGGTAGACATGCAAAGAGCAAGAGTGTAAAATAGTTTCAAGGGCCTGTAGCTCAGTTGGTTAGAGCAGGCGACTCATAATCGCTTGGTCGGGGGTTCAAGTCCCTCCGGGCCCACCATACAAAAGGAGCAGTAAGATGTGGATCACAGCATGGATCTTGGTAGCATACTCAGGGTTGAGCCAACCCACTTATCCCCCATTCCAGTTCCAAGAGGACTGTGAGCAGGTTCGGGCGGTATATCTGCAGGGCAAGGCACCCGACACCGCCAAGTGTGTGGAAACAAAGATACGGGTCCTCTATGTCAACCGATAAAAAAATACACATCACTTTCGCACCTGGTGCGTTTGACAACTTCGATGGCACCCAAGAAGAACTGGATGGCCTGATAGCTGAGATCCAACGCATGGCTGAATCGGGCGAGTTGGACGAAATGTCAGTGCCTTTGGATAGTGATGACATCCTGGATAGCGTCTCAGAAGAAGACCGCGAGCAGATCATGCAGGCTCTTGTGAACATGACCGAAGGCGTGAAGAGGCGACTACAATGAAATGGTTTGATCGTTGGTTCGCCCGTAAATGTAAATGGGCTTGGGAAAATCGAGATATGGCCGATGTGCCAGAGACATCGCGTCTGGGTTCAGCGAAATATGCTGTGGTAGAAGAGGATGTAGCACCCTGGAACGATGGGCTCCGCATCAACGTGAAAAAGATGATCGGCGGATACGTGGTGAGTTTCCGCGTGTATGACCGCAAGACGGATCGCAGTGATGATCGTGCTTACAT
>JACCDP010123562.1_pt1 | contig 24606 bp, 22 predicted proteins | sample 7445841 | NCBI WGS metagenome assembly JACCDP01 (sample SAMN15323441, study PRJNA562643) | freshwater metagenome | isolation source: river surface water | place: USA:Blue River Watershed | collected 2017-08-17
ACTGAGGGAAGCCTAGGTTTGTTCTGTACGCTTGTCAAGATGAGCAGTTTGACTATCAATACGATCAGAGTCTCACTGATGTAATGATCATCTGGAGATGGCGGGAAGTTTGGCGTGCCTGACCTGCCCCCTTCCGCCATGCCATTCATAACGAGGAAGTCTGGGGCGAAGACGGCAATAGCCGCACAGTGGAGCGCAGCCGTCGCATCAAGCAGTGGTGGTTCATCAGCGATGCAGGCAAGGTCTGTATCTCCATCCGCTACGGCGCCCGTGTGCTGGAGTTGGGCAAGGGCAAGACTGCGATTGAAGTGGTAACCCCTGCGGATTTGATCAACGCACTGGAGACTGTGCGCTCTGCTGAAGATGCCGGTGAACTAGATGGTCAGCTGGAGGCTGCCAGCACCACCCTGCGCGGCGCATTCAAAAGCTGATGGAAGTTGTGGCCTGAGTGATTGCCACCCGGTGCCAGTCAGGCCATGCGTGGCTGTCCACAGCAGAAACAAAAAAGCTGTCCGAGGACAGCCTGCACTAGCCTGAAAACCGCCGTTGGTCAGATCGATCTCACTTACCCACTGTGCAACCGTTTCGCACACCGTTGGGTCAGGCTGCTGGGATAGTTGTGGGAGGGTCGTGGAGGATAAAAGTCTTTAATCAAAAAGGCCGAAATGGCTTGCGCACGCCCCGCTCTCCCAGCTGCGCTACCCCCCACGTGCAGCAAATTTCTAGCAAGACTCGGTCAGTGGCTCCAAAGACTGCTGCCCGCGCTGGGTGGCACCTCAATACGCTCAAATCTGGGGTCGGGAGAATACGCGGGAGGAGGGGGCGGAAGGACAGGGGAGAGAGGAGAGGGGGCAAGGCCCCCACAGGCCTGAAGCGGATCAGCGCCCCATGAGCATTGGCAAATCCAGGCCCTGCGTGTGAGCACAGGCGATGGCGGTGTCGTAGCCGGCATCTGCATGGCGCATGACGCCTGTACCGGGGTCGTTCCATAGCACGCGCTGCAGCCTTGCATCAGCTTGCGGCGTGCCATCGCACACGATGACCATGCCTGAGTGCTGCGAATAACCCATGCCGACCCCGCCGCCGTGGTGCAGGCTGACCCAAGTGGCACCGCTGGCGGTATTGAGCATGGCATTGAGCAAGGGCCAGTCGGAGACGGCGTCACTGCCGTCCTTCATGGCCTCTGTCTCCCGGTTGGGGCTGGCCACCGAGCCGCTGTCCAGATGATCGCGACCGATCACGATCGGCGCCTTGAGTTCGCCGCTGCGCACCATGGCATTGAAGGCCAATGCGGCCCGGTGCCGCTCGCCCAGACCGATCCAGCAAATACGCGCTGGCAGGCCCTGGAAGGCAATGCGCTCGCCCGCCATGTCCAGCCAGCGGTGCAGGGCCAGATCGTGGGGGAACAACTCTTTCATTTTTGCATCGGTCTTGTAGATGTCCTGAGGATCTCCCGAAAGGGCCACCCATCTGAACGGGCCGCGCCCTTCACAAAAGAGTGGCCTGACATAGGCCGGAACAAAGCCGGGGTAAGCAAAGGCGTTTTTCACGCCCGCATCGAAGGCCACTTGCCGGATGTTGTTGCCATAGTCCACGACGGGAATACCCATGTCCTGAACATCGAGCATGGCCTGTACATGAACCGCGCAACTGCGAGCGGCGGCCTGACGCAACGCTGCGTGCATGGCACTGTCGGACCGAGCCTCCTGCCACTGCGACAGTGTCCAGCCCGCAGGCAAATAGCCATTGACCAGGTCATGCGCCGAGGTTTGGTCGGTCACCAGGTCGGGCTTGAGGCCGCCAGCGCGCGCCCTCTCGGCCAAGGCAGGCAGCAGTTCGGCCGCATTGCCAAGCAAGGCGACCGAGCGGGCCTCACCTGCAGCGCAGTAACGGGCCATCCGGCCCAGGGCATCGTCGATGTCAGTGGCCTGCTCGTCGACATAACGGGTCTTGATGCGAAAGTCGATACGGCTTTGCTGGCATTCGATACTCAGTGAGCTTGCGCCTGCAAAGCTCGCTGCGAGGGGTTGCGCAGCACCCATACCGCCGAGTCCGGCAGTGAGGATCCAGCGCCCCTTCCAACTGCCGCCATAGTGCTCGCGACCGGCCTGAGCGAAGGTCTCGTAGGTGCCTTGGACAATCCCTTGGCTGCCGATGTAGATCCACGAGCCGGCTGTCATCTGGCCGTACATCATGAGGCCCTTGCGATCGAGTTCGTCGAAATGCTCCCAAGTGGCCCAGCGCGGTACGAGGTTCGAGTTGGCGATGAGAACCCGAGGCGCATCCTCATGGCTTGGAAAAACGCCGACAGGCTTGCCGCTTTGAATCAGCAGGGTCTGGTCGGGTTTGAGCCGGCGCAGGGCCACCAGGATGGCCTCAAAGCATTCCCAGTTACGAGCCGCCCGACCGATGCCGCCGTAGACCACCAGTTGGTCGGGGTCCTCGGCGACTTCCGGATCCAGATTGTTCTGAAGCATTCGGTAGGCCGCCTCGATAAGCCAGTTGGCGCAGCTGATTTCCTGGCCTCGCGGTGCGCGCACTGGGTGCGGCGCGAACGAAGTGGTAGCAGGCAGACGAGCATTCATGGCCGTGGTCCTCAGGGGTGTCAGAGCGCAAGGGCTGCGTTGAAAGACGCATCGCGTGTGCCGTTGACTCTACTTGTCTAGTCAAGTTTGGGCAAGTACCATTGAGCCATGGCTCGCACCCCAAATCCGCCCGTACCACGTCATCGGGCGGCGCCTTTTCAGCGGGTCAAAGACCACCTGCTCAAAGAGCTTGCTTTGGGTACCTGGTTGCCGGGCCAGCGCATGCCATCAGAAAGCGATCTGATGCGGCAATTCGAAGTGAGCCGCATGACGGTCACCCGGGCGCTTCGGGAGCTTCAGTCAGAACGCCTCATTGACCGGGTGAAGGGTTCTGGCACGTTTGCCGCAGCGCTGCATCGGGTCGCCAGCACGCTGTCCATTCATGACCTACAGGAAGAAATTGAGTCACGTGGGCTTAAGCACACAGCCGCGGTTCAACTGCACAGAGCGGAAGTGGCGGGGCCGGAGCTGGGGGCCCAGTTGGGGTTGGCCGCGGGTCAAACCGTGTTTCACACCCGCATCCTGCACTTGCAGGACCAGCAGCCGCTGCAGTGCGAGGACCGCTATGTCAATCCTCTGGCCGCCCCGGATTACCTGGCGCAGGATTTCGCCCGGATCACGCCCACCCGTTACCTGTTTCAGCACACGGCCCTGCGCAGCGCCCAATACAGCGTGCAGGCGGGTCCCCCCACGCAGGAGGAAGCACGCTTGCTGCAAATCAATGACGGCGCGGCGTGCCTGATCATGGTGCGGCGCACCATGAGTCACAGTCAGGTCATCACACTGGCCAGGCTGGTCTACCCGGGCGACCGCTATCAACTGAGCGGCGAGTTTCAGCCATGATGCCACTTGCTGGAACATGGAACCATGTGCGCCTGCAAGATTGCGCTGCCAGTCCGTGGCGTAACGGCGGTGGCTTGACGCATGAACTTGTGTCTCAGCCTGCCGAAGAATGGTTCTGGCGGGTGTCGGTCGCCCGCATTGACCGCAACGGACCTTTTTCCAGCTACCCCGGCGTCCAGCGCCAATTTGCTGTTTTGCGCGGTGCCGGCGTTCATCTGGTGATCGATGGACAAGACCATGTGCTGACACCCGGCTCGCCCGCAGTGGCTTTTGACGGCGATCAGCCCTGTCGCTGCGAGCTGATCGATGGTCCCACGCTCGATTTCAACTTGATGACGCGCGGCGGTCAGGCTCGCCTGCAACGATGGCGCACGCACGACAGCCTGCCCTGGACGGCAGGACATATCGCCGGTGTTTACGCTTGTGCGCCCGCCAGCGTGCGTCACGACAGCGGAGAACTCTGGCAGCTTCAGGAGGACGAGTTGCTTTGGTCGGCAGATCTGCGCCCGGGCCTCTGGGAGCTTGAGGCCAGCCAAGCATGGGTCTTTGGTGTGGAGGTCCCGGCGCAATGGGCTTGAACCTTCTGACCGACTGCCATGTCGCCACCATGCGCCCGCGGCCGGATGATCCGTTGGGCCTGATCGAGCAGGCAGCCGTGGTCTGGGACGATGACTCGGGCCAGTTGCTGTGGGTGGGTCCGGTCGCTGAGCTGCCCGCGCCTTGGCGGCGCGTGCCCCTGCAGCATCAGGGACGGGGCGGCTGGGTCACTCCGGGACTGATCGACTGCCACACACATCTGGTCTACGGCGGCCAGCGCAGCCAAGAGTTCCGGCAACGCCTGCATGGCGCGAGCTACGAGGAAATCGCCCGAGCTGGCGGAGGTATCGTTTCGACGGTCCGCGCGACCCGACAAGCGTCGGCAGGTGATCTGCTGGTGCAAGCGCTTGCGCGGGTCGATCAGCTCCGCGCCGAGGGCGTGACCACGATCGAAATCAAGTCTGGGTATGGGCTGCAACTTGAACACGAGCGCAAATGCCTGAGTGTGGCTCGCCGTTTGGCTCAGATGCGTCCCATCCAGGTTTGCACCACATTTTTGGGGGCCCACGCTCTACCGCCGGAGCGGGTCGGGCAGGCCGATGGTTATATCGACGATGTGCTGGCCATGTTGGTCTCGCTGCATGAAGAAGGGTTGGTCGACGCGGTCGACGTGTTTTGCGAGCGGATCGGCTTCAGCCTGGCGCAGACGCAGCGGGTCTTCGAAGCTGCCGTCGCCTGCGGCCTGCCAGTCAAGCTGCATGCTGAGCAATTGAGCGACATGGGCGGTGCGGCGTTGGCCGCCCGCTACCGCGCGCTCAGTTGCGACCACCTGGAGTGGCTGTCCCCCGAGGGAGCCCGGGCTATGGCGCAGGCGGGTACGGTCGCGGTTTTGCTGCCGGGCGCCTTTTACTTCCTGCGTGAGACCCGGGTACCTCCGATTGCCTTGCTGCGCGAGATGGGCGTTCCCATCGCGCTGGCCACAGACTCCAACCCTGGCAGCTCGCCGTGCACCTCCTTGCTGCTGATGCTGAGCATGGCTTGCACGCTTTTTCAACTCACGCCTGAAGAAGCCTTGCTGGGCGTCACCCACCATGCAGCGACTGCCCTGGGCTTGACCGATCGCGGCGCAGTGGCCTCGGGCCTGCGCGCCGACCTGGCGCTGTGGCAGATCACGCATCCAGTAGACCTGTGCTATTCGTTTGGCCAGCGCCCCCCTGTGCAGGTGTTGCAGGCGGGGCGGTGGGCCGCTACAGCCAACGGAGGACCGCCATGACCTTTGACACAACGCCCGCCTTCTGCCGCGCGGGTTTCGATCTTGACCCTGGCCGAATCCCCCTGTTGGTGAGCATGCCCCATATGGGCAGTTACATACCGGCCGACATTGCCCAAACGCTGGTTCCGCGCGCGCGCCAGAGCGAAGATGCCGACTGGCACATGGATCGCCTTTACGACTTTGCGCTGGACATGGGCGCCAGCGTTCTACGGCCCCGGGTATCGCGCTATGTCGTGGACCTGAATCGCCCCCCTGATGATGCGCCGATGTACCCCGGCGCAGCCAACACAGAGTTGTGCCCCACGCGTTTTTTCACCGGAGAGCCGCTTTATCAATCGGGCCAGGAGCCTTCGGTGGAGGCCAGGTTGGCACGGCGCCAAGCCTATTGGCAGCCCTACCACGATGCATTGGGGCAGGAGCTCAAGCGGCTGGTCGCCCTGCATGGTCGGGTCTTGCTCTGGGACGCACACAGCATCCGTTCGCAACTGCCCTGGTTGTTTGAGGGGCTCCTGCCCGATCTCAACGTGGGCACTGCCGGCGGCCAGTCGGCCGACCCCGCGATTGAGCGGGCCGTGATGCAGGCTTGCTTGCAAGACAAGCGCTACAGCCATGTCCTCAATGGCCGCTTCAAGGGCGGTTACATCACGCGCCACTATGGGCAGCCTGCGCAGGGCGTTCACGCAGTTCAACTCGAGTTGTGTCAGCGCCATTACATGCAGGAGATGGCGCCCTATGCCTATCTGCCCGAGCAGGCGGAGTTGCTCCAACCGACGCTCGAGCGCATGGTGCGTGCGGCTTTTGTCGCGCTTGAAGGTTTGAGCCGATGAAATTCTGGTGCAGCCATGCTTGGATCGCTGGTAGCTGGCAGACGCAAGTGCTGCTGGAGTGCGATGCAGCTGGTTTTTGGCGCCGGATCGAAATCGGTGTGCCGCCCGAGCAGGCCCCTGATGCGAGCCGCTTGGGTCCAACGTTGCCTGGGCTGGTCAATGCTCACAGCCATGCCTTTCAGCGGGCCATGGCCGGCCTCGGCGAGCGGATCGATCCGCAGCAGCCAGGGGACGACTTCTGGTCATGGCGTGAGCGCATGTACCAAGTGGCCCTGCGGATCGGCCCGCAGGCGATGGAGACCATCGCCACCTGGCTCTACACCGAGCTGCTCAGCCAGGGTTACACCCATGTCTGCGAGTTCCACTATCTGCACCACGCCCCCGGCGGAGCGCACTACGCCGACCCGCAGACCATGAGTTGGGCCTTGGTGCGCGCAGCTGAGCGAACCGGCATCGGGCTCACGCTGCTGCCCACGCTTTACATGCACAGTGGTTTTGACAGGGCGCCGCTTTTGCCGGCCCAGCTGAGGTTCGCAAGCACGCCGGATTTCGTTCTAGAGACCCGCCGGCAGCTCCTGGCTTATGCGCTGCAACACCAGCGGCAGTCTGTCCTGCATGCCGGAGTGGCGGTGCATTCGCTGCGTGCGGTTGACACGGCCGCCCTGCTTGAAATGGCCCTCGCTGCACAACACGGGCCTATTCATATCCATGCCGCGGAGCAGCAGCGCGAAGTTCAGCAATGCCTGCAGCATCTCGGCCAGCGTCCTGTGCAATGGTTGCTGGACCATGCTCCCCTCGGGCCCACGTGGCATCTGGTACATGCCACGCATTGTGATGGCGCCGAAGAGTCTGGCCTGTCCCAATGTGGGGCTGGCGTGGTGCTGTGTCCCAGTACGGAGGCCAATCTGGGCGATGGGTTTGGCCCATTGACCAGCGCATTCAAGGGAGAAATCCACTGGTCTATCGGTACGGATAGCCATGTCGGACGCACCTGGAGCGCCGAACTGCGCTGCCTCGAATACGGTCAGCGCCTGCGTACGCAATCGCGCAACATCGCGGCGCGCCATGCTTCCCAAGCCAGCAGTGCGACCGCGCTCTTTGAACAGGCGCTTAGTGGCGGAAGTCGAGCCAGTGGGCTGGCGCTCCACGGCATTGCCTTGGGTCAACGCGCTGATCTGCAAGAGCTCGATACCGACGATCCCGCCTTGCTGGGCCTGCCCGTTGACAGCTTGCTCGATGCCAGCGTGTTCTCCGAACCTGGCCCCCGCGCGCGCCAAGTCTGGGTGGCTGGTCGGCGAGTGCAAACTCAGCTGGCGCCGCTCGGTGAAAGCTGGCGCGAGGCCATGAGCCAGCTCTGGCAGGGCGCGCCTCCCGCCCCCAAGCCCCGCTAACGATTCATCCCTTCATCAACCGATCAAGGCACACCATGTCAACCCTAGAACTGACTGAACCCCATGTGTTTCTGCGTAACTGTTGGTATGTCGCCAGCGTCTCGCGTGCAGTGACTCGCCAGCCGCTGGCGGTACGGCTACTCGATGAGCCCATCGTGCTCTATCGGCGCGAGGACGGTTCGCCGGTTGCCCTGGAAGACGCTTGTCCGCACCGCAAGTTGCCGTTGTCGATGGGGCGCGTTGTCGGGGACGCCATCGAATGCGGCTATCACGGCTTGACCTTCGACGGCGGCGGGCACTGCATTCAAGCGCCTACCCAGCAGCGCATACCGGCCATGGCCAAGGTGCGCAGCTACCCGGTACAAGACCGCTACGGTCTGCTGTGGATCTGGATGGGGGTAGCCGATGAGGCCGAGCGTACCCCCATCCTCCACATTGACGACCACGACAACCCGAATTGGCACATGACAGCCGGCGACAGCTTGCTGTGCCATTGTCACTACCTCTGGCTGGTCGACAACCTGCTGGACCCCTCCCATGTGGCCTGGGTCCACCGCAGCACTTTTGCGGCTTCGGGAACCGAAGACACACCTTGGCAGGTCCATGCCGATGAGCATGGCGTGGTGTGCAGCCGCTGGATGTTCGGGCAGCCACCACCGCCTTTTTATGCGCCTCTGGTCAAGTTTGAGGGGCTGGCCGATCGCTTGCAGCACTATGAGGTGAGGCTACCATCGATGGCCATCAATCGCAGCACCTTTGCACCGGCAGGTCTGGGCGGTCCTCAGGCAAAAGACGATCCGCGGATTTACCGGATGGTGTCCTACAACTTCCTCACCCCGATCGATTCCGACCGTACCCTGTATTTCTGGCTGCAGCACCGTAATACCGACCCCCACGATCAGGCGCTGACCGAGCGCATCGCCGCCGGCGCCAAAGCGGCCTTCGAGGAGGACCGGCAGATTCTGGAGGCTGTGCACCAGGGCATGAAGAACAAGCGCACGCCGCATATTGGGTTGCTGCTGGATACCGGCGCATCCCGTTTTCGAAAGGCGCTGGCAGCACGTCTGGAGGCCGAGGCGGCCACCATCGGGCATTCACAATGAGAACCATACATCCAGGCCAACTGGACTGGCGCCTGCTTGGCGACGCACGCGCTGGCGCGCTGGCGCTCGATCTGGAGCCCTCCGCCTGGCGGACAGTCCACGCCAGTGCGGAGGCTATTGCCCAGGTGCTGGCCAGCGGCCAGGTGGTCTATGGCCTCAACACCGGCTTTGGCAAGTTGGCCAATACCCGTATTGCTTCTGGCGATCACGCTCAACTGCAAGTGAACTTGCTGCGCTCGCATGCCGTCGGCGTGGGAGAGCCGATGAGGCCGGCTGTGGTGCGCTTGATGCTGTTGCTCAAAGCCGCCAGTCTGGGGCGGGGCCACTCCGGGGTGAAGGCGGAGATCATTACCCTCCTGCTGAAATTCCTGGCGCTAGACCTGCTACCCGTAATTCCAGTCAAAGGTTCGGTGGGTGCCAGTGGCGACTTGGCCCCACTCGCTCACCTGTCCTTACCGCTCATGGGTGAGGGCATGGTTTCGTTCCGCGGCCAGTTGATGCCCGCCGCGCAGGCCCTGCAGGCGTGCGAACTGGCGCCGATCACACTGGGCGCTAAGGAAGGTCTCGCGCTGATCAATGGCACGCAGGCGTCGACGGCCCTGGCCATCGACGCGCTGTTTGCCGCCGATCAATTGATGCAAGCGGCGGTGGTCATCGGTGCTCTTACCCTCGACGCTGCCCGTGGGAGCGATGCGCCGTTTGATGCGCGCATCCACGAATTGCGCGGTCATCTAGGACAGATCGACACAGCAGCAGCCTATCGGGTCTTGCTCGCTGGCAGTGAGATCCGTCGCTCGCACCTGGTGGACGACGAGAGGGTGCAGGACCCCTACTGCCTGCGTTGCCAGCCCCAAGTCATGGGAGCTTGCCTCGACCAGCTGCGCCACGCCGCAGAGGTGCTTTTGCGCGAGGCTAACGCGGTCACCGACAACCCCTTGGTCTTCCACGATGGTGGGCAGCCGAGGTTGCTCTCCGGCGGTAATTTCCACGCCGAGCCGGTTGCCCTGGTGGCTGATGGTTTGGCGCTGGCGATTGCAGAGATGGGCGCTCTGTCCGAACGACGCATTGCCATGCTGGTGGACAGCGCCATCTCTGGCCTGCCGGCATTTTTGACCCCTGAGCCGGGCTTGAATTCGGGCTTCATGATCGCGCATGTGACGGCTGCCGCGCTGGCCTCGGAGAACAAGTCGCTGGCCCATCCAGCCAGTGTCGACAGTCTGCCAACCTCGGCCAATCAGGAGGACCATGTGAGCATGGCCACCTTTGCAGCACGCAGGCTGTCCTCGATGGTTGACAACACCGTCTGGATTTTGGCCATCGAGGCGCTGGCTGCCGCCCAGGGGCTGGAATGTCACCGACCTCTGTGCAGTACGCCGGCGCTCGAGCGCGTTCATGCGCAGTTACGCCGACTGAGCCCGGCCCTGGTGCAAGACCGTAGCTTGGCGGCAGACATCGAAGTGGTGCAGGTCTGGCTTCGCAGTCCCGACCTCCTGGGCACGGCTCTGGCCGACAACATGGAGGAGCTTCGCAGCACCTTCGCCCGCTTGGCCTGCACCGTCGCCGCGTGAGGCGGGTGCGCTAGCCGTGCGGGCCTTGAGCGAGTTTTTTAGCGAGAGGCCAACCTAGCCCTCACCCAACTGGCGTGCCGCCCGTTCCAGCCATTGCTGCAGACTCAAGCACAGGCTGGTCTCCACCCAAAGTGACATGGCTTGGCCCTGCGAAGGGGCGATCACCACAGAAAAGGAGCCCAGTCGTGTGCGCGTGGCCAGGTCCTTGGGCAGCCGTTCAAAATCAAGGTCGCAGCCCAGAGACAGCAGCTGCCGGGCCGATGTGCTGAGCATCAAGCTCGACTGCCCGGCGCTCAAGTCCACGCAGCTGCTGTGAATGCCGTCGGTTGCTCGGGACACGGCCTGCATCAAGGTGGGGGCCTGCGCGGGCTCGGCTTGAGGCCACCAGCACCACCATTCATCAGGTCCGAGACGCATCCAGAGCAGATTCGTAGCGTCCCAGGCCATCTGAAATTGTCGGCAAACACCCAGCTCCGACAAGCCCGGCGCGAGTCGCTCCAGGCATGCGGTGTCGCCAGGGCGCAGACGCACGCTGACCAGTCGACCCGGTTGGGGCACTACCAAGGCTTGCTGGAGATCAGCCACGCATGAGCCCTCCCTTGGGGTCAAAAAATACGGGGGCCACCACCTGAGCTGACCGCCAATGGAGGTGGTGTCCCTTGGCGACTGCGCTGACCCTGACCGTCTCCCCATGACGTCGGGCGCCGTCTTCAATCAGCGCGAGTGCCACAGCCCGACCCAGGGTGGGGCTCCAAACACTGGCGGTCACAAAGCCGCCGCTGGCCTGCGCGAGCGCCCGTGCGGTGGCTGGATCCATGACTTGATGGCTGCGAAGGATTTGCGCCCCCTCTTCCAGCGGAGGTTCGCCAGCAGGAACGAGTAGCCCCACCAGCTGTGCCCTTCCTTCGGATTGGGCCTGGTCTCGCTGCAGGGAGCGCTTGCCTACAAACGCTTCCTTGTCCATGCGGACCGCCCAGGACAGGCCGAGATCAAACGGATTGATACAGCCATCAACCTCGTGCCCGACCGAGATGAAGCCCTTCTCGACTCGCAGCACATGATTGGCTTCCGAGCCCATGACCGCCAGCCCAAAGTGCTGGCCGACTCGTACCAGCTCTTGCCAAAGTGTGAGCGCGTCGCTGGAGGGCAGATGAATTTCGTAGCTGAGTTCCCCGGTGAAGCTGACCCGGAACAGGCGCACAGCCTGGCCAGCCAGCGTGGCATTGCGCTGACTCATGAAGGGGAAGCTGGCGGCGGACAGATCAATGCTGCAGCCGCAGGCCGCCAGCAGTTCGCGGGCACGCGGGCCGCAGACCACCAGCGCAGCCCACTGATCGGTCACCGAGGTCACAAAAGTCTCGAGCCGACCTTGGAACTGCAGCTGCAGCAGCGCCTCGAGCCAGGCATGTACCGCCTGCGCCTGGCCGGTGGTGGTGGTGATCCACCAGCGGTCTTGTGCCAACCTGAAAACGGTTCCGTCATCAAAAATACGTCCGTCATCGCGCAGCATGACCGCGTAGCGGCCGCGGCCGTCCTGGAGGTCTGCCAGACGGCAAGCGTAGACATACTCGAGAAACTGCAGGCTTTGCGGGCCGGTGACTTCGAATTTTCCAAGAGGCGAGCTGTCGTATAGGCCTACCGCCTCTCGGCAGGCCCGACATTCACGCGCGATTGCCTGCGCCATGGATTCGCCAGGCTTCGGGTAGTAGCCGGGCCTTCGCCAGTTTTGGCCGGATTCGTACATAACGGCGCCGGCGCCCTCATGCCAGGCGGTGATCGGCGTGCGCCTGACAGGGCGAATCAGCTCACCTGGATCGATGCCCGCCACTGCGCCAAAAGGCAGCGGCGTGTAGGGTGGACGAAGCCGGGTCGGGCCCAGTTCGCCAGCATTCATGCCGCGCAAGTGGCCCATCAGCAAGGCCCCGTTCAAGCCCGATGTGCGGCCCTGGTCCGGCCCCATACCCAGGGCGGTGTAACGCTTGAGATGCTCAGGCGCCTCATAGCCTTCGCGCTGCGCCAGTTCCACGTCATCGGCTGTGACGTCGCTGGCCAGATCCACAAAGATCCGGCCCTGATTCTGCTTGGACAGCGCGATCGCGCTGCAACCCACAGCTTGCTTCGCCACCTCTGGTGTGGGCACCGGAGGCAGCTGGAGCCCCAACCCTTGCGCAACTTGTTCTGCGCCTTGCCTCGCGGAGGCCAGAACCTGGGCGCTGTCCTGATACCCGGCTGCAGCCCCGATCGGAACGCCCGCCGGGCCGGCCTTCGGCACCATACCGTGCAGGTGCGGGTCGTAAGCGCTGGATCCCCCCGCCTGTGCGTGAACGGCCAATGCACTGCTCCAGCCGCCCGAAACCGCCAGCAGGTCAGCGTTGTGCCATTCATTGCGGCCAGCGGCATCCCGCAAGGCGACTGCGCGCAAGCGCATTCGGCCGCGGGTGCCTGCCACGCGCGCATCCAAATGAACGCGTAATTCGCGCTCGCTGGCCTGCCGCAGCAGCCATGGGTCGACCTGTGCGCGCTCATCGGCCAGCACCGCGACCTCCAGGCCGGCATCGTGTGCCTGCAAGGCCGCTGACCAGGCTGCGTCATTGTTGGTGGCTAGCACCATGCGTCGGCCTGGTGCCACGGCCCAGCGCCCCAAAAAGCTTCTGACTGCTCCGGCGAGCATGATGCCTGGGCGGTCGTTGTCGGGAAACAGCAGTCCGCGTTCGATCTGGCCGCTGGCCAGCAGCATGTGCGGCACACGCAGCTTCCACAAGCGCTCCTGCCCTGGCCGGCTGCGGTCGATCGCCACGAACAGGCCATGGTCGTGCTGTGCCACCACCTGGGTGTGGGGCCAGCGCTGCACTTTTGGGCAAGCGTCGAGGGCCCGCACCGTCTCGTCGATCCAGTCATCCACCGCGCTGCCGGCTGGCCGGTCGAGCCAGCGGCCTCCCGGTTGAGGCCCATCATCGGCAAGGATCACCCGTGCCCCAGCCTCGGCCAGGGCTCTTGCGGCCCACAACCCCGCCAAGCCGGCCCCCACGACCAGAACATCCGCATGGGCAAAACGACGTTCATAGCCAATCTGCCTTGTGGGTGGGTCCGGCATGCGACCCATGCCCGCAGCCTGCCGGAGGGCGTGTTCAAAAAAGGGCCAAGCCCAGGCAGGCGATTTGAAGGCCTTGTAGTAAAAACCCGCCGGCAGCCAGCGGTGCAGCAGGTCGGCCCAAGCCATGGGATCCAGTCCCCAGGAGGGCCAACCCTGCTGGCCAGAGGCCCTCAGACCCTCCACCAGAAGTTCGGTGGTGGCCAGCACATTGGGCTCGCTGCGTGGGGCTTGAAGGCCAACGAAGGCACAGGGCTCCTCCCAGCCGGCAGCGAAGATGCCACGGGGCCGGTGGTACTTGAAGCTGCGCGCCAGCACGTCTACCCCTTGGGCCATCAGGGCTGACGCTAAAGTGTCCCCGGCCAAGCCCTGGAGGGGCCGACCATTGAACGCGAAATCCAGAGGACGTGCGCGATCGATCAGCCGCCCGCCGCTGTTCAGACGCCAGCCGCTCATGCGTCTTGCCCCCCTGCGCTGGCTTGAACGATTTCCTGGGTATGGGGGTCCCGTCGTAACCACAGCCAGGCGCGGCAGCCGTGCACATGCCACCAATGCTCGAGCACCGGTACGTCCGGGTTGTCCCGGTGGTAGAGGTGATCGGCCCAGGCCGCATCGTCCAGTGCGTCAGGCCGTGCCGGACGCGCACCGGCCTCACCGGTGCAGATGAACTCATGCTCGCTGCGCAGGCCGCAATAGGGACAAGGAATTTGCAGCACAGCGGGCCTAGAACCGATTTGAGGCGCTGGCCGTTTCGAACAGCAGGCGCCCCGTGGTGAACCGCGCGAGCGAAAAGGGTGCGCAGTGCTTGTCGGGCTGACCGCGAGCGAGCAGGCCTGCCAAGCTGCGACCACCCGCCGGAATGGACTTGAACCCACCCGATCCCCAGCCTGCGCTGATGCACAGACCTTCTACTGGCGTGGTCGACAGAATAGGGGAGGTGTCGGCCGACAAATCGATGGCACCGCCCCAACTGCGAAGCAGCTTGACCCGTGCCAGGGCCGGGAACAACTCAACCAGGCTGGCCACGCAGTCTTCGATCACCTGAAACTGTCCGCGCTGTGTCCATGACAGTCCAGCATCCGGCCCGCCGCCGATCACCAGCTCGCCCTTGTCTGACTGGCTGAAGTAAATGCCCAGCGCTGGGCAGGAAACAATCACATCGAGCATGGGCTTGAGTGGCTCGGACACGAAGGCCTGTAGGGTCAAGGTCTCCAGTGGAAGCCGCAAGCCGGCCATGCGCGCCAGCCGGCTGGTCGAGCCAGCCACGGCCAGCCCAAGTCGCTCGGTGGCGATTCGTCCGCGATTGGTTTGGACCGATCGCACCCGGCCTGCTGCGACCTCGATCCCAGTGACCTCGCAGTTTTCGATGATGTCCACCCCTACCGAGCTGGCTGCCCTGGCATAGGCCCAAGCCACCGCGTCGTGCCGCACTGTGCCGGCCCGCCCTTGCCAGGCGCCGGCTAGAACGGGGAGACGACACCCCGGGTCACGCCGCAGCAGCGGCAGCAGGCGGTAGACCGCGTCGGGATCGAGCAACTCGTAGTCGGCACCAACCAGGCGCATCGCATGCATGCGCCGTCGGGCATCGCGCAGCTTGGCCCAAGTTTGAATGATCTCCAATTGCCCGCGCTGGCTGACCATGAGGTTGAAATCGAGCCGTTGACTTAGGTCTTCCCATAAACGAAGGTTCTCGTCTTGGAAGCGAATGCCCGGCTCACGCAAATAATTGGACCGAATGACGGTGGTGTTGCGCCCGGTATTTCCGCCGCCGAGCCAGCCACGTTCGAGCACCGCAACCCGGCTCAGGCCCTCATCGCGAACCAGGTGCCAGGCCGTGGCCAGGCCATGACCGCCACCACCGACCACCACCGCGTCGTAGATCCCGGACGGTTCGGCCCGGCGCCAGGTTCGGGGCCAGCCTCTGTGGCCAGAAAAGCCCTGACGAAATAACTGGAGAAAGTTGTAGCGCACGCTGCAGGTTGAAGGGGCGGCGCGGGCTGCGCTCACCTTGTCTAGTCAGGTCACTTTAGCCGGATGTCACCTGGGCATGCTCAGGGTCAACCATGAAAGAGTTTCCAGACGCCCCGCGCGGAGGCCATCAAGAAGATGCTACAGTGGTTCTGGTCAAGTTGAAGTGAGTGTCCAAGTAGGTACACCGCTCTTGATGCGGGCCCCGCGCGGTCCCACCAGCTGTTCACACAACGTATAGCCCGAGGTGCACCATGAAGTTCTTCAAGTCCTTGCTGTCCGTGGCCCTGCTGGCCATGGCCATTCTGAATAACCCTGCCGCCGCCCAAGGCGCTCCCGCCAAGAGCCGCCTTCAAACCGTCATGGAGCGCGGAACCCTCCGCGTCGGTACCACGGGTGACTTCAACCCCATGTCTATGCGTGACGCTGCCACCAACAGCTACCGCGGCTTTGACGTCGAAGCGATGGAGCAATTGGCCAAAGACATGGGCGTCAAGGTCGAATGGGTTCCCGCCGAATGGGCTACTCTGGTCGCTGGCATCACCTCCAACCGGTACGACATCTTTTCGGGTGCATCCCTGAGCATCGCGCGGGCCAAGACGGTGGCCTTTTCTGACCCTTATATCGAAGCGGGCACGGTGCCCGTGATTCGTAAGGCCGACGCAGCCCGTTTTACTGGTTGGTCCGACCTCAATCGCAGCGGTACGCAGATTGCCGTTTCCTTGGGCACTGTTTTCGAGGAACAAGCCAAGGCCCATTTCCCCCAAGCCACGGTGCGGGGCGTTGAAAAGCCAGCCACCGGCTACCAGGAAGTGCTGGCTGGTCGCGCAGTGGCGACCATCACCAGTAACGTGGAAGCTGCAACCCTGCTCAAGACCTACCCCAACCTGACCACGATCTCCAAGGCCGAGCTGCGCAACAAGCGCCCGTTTGCCTACCCCCTCCCGCAGGGCGATCCGGTCTGGAGCACTTTCGTCAATAACTGGGTTGCGCTGAAGAAGTCGGAAGGCTTCTTCGACGCACTCGAAACCAAGTGGTTGGGTCGCTAAGACGCCTCCTCGCCTGACATGATGCGTTTTGTCGCAGGCCTTTTGGCGCTGTGGGCGCTTGGCCTGCTGAGCGGCTGTGGCACGGTGGGGGATGGGACGGCCTACACATGGGGCTGGTACACCCTGAACCCGCTCACCGACAAAGGCGCGTCTAACCTGTCATTTTTGATTGCCGGTATCGGTCTGACGCTTTGGCTGTCCATCTCAGCCATCGTGGTTTCGGTGTTGTTGGGCATCCTGTTGGCGCTGTCGGGGCTGTCCAGGCTCAGGTCACTGCGCCTGATCTCGCGCACCTACGTCGAAGTGTTTCGGGCGATTCCGCTGCTCGTCTTGCTGCTCTGGGTTTACTACGGTTTGCCCATGATGACTGGCTTGCAGTTTGGGGCCTTCGCTGCCGGCGTGCTCTCTCTGGCGCTGTCCGATGCCGCGTTTGAGTCCGAAATTTTTCGTGCCGGTATTCAGTCGGTGGCAAAAGGCCAGCGCGAGGCTGCACAGACACTGGGTCTGTCAAGCCGAGATACGTTCCGCTTCGTGATCTTCCCTCAGGCCATACGCACGATCTTGCCCGCACTCGGCAATCAGTTTGTCTATGTGCTCAAGATGAGTTCTCTGGTTTCAGTGATCGGGCTGCAGGAACTCACACGCCGGGCCAACGAGCTCAATGTGACCGAGTACCGCCCGCTGGAGATCTACACCGCGCTTGTGCTGGAGTACCTGCTACTCATCTTACTGACCTCTTGGGGTGTTCGGCGCCTCGAGCGGCGGATGTCGTCCGGGGTTCGCTGACAGCCGGGACGCGCCCCCACCCGCTCAGTGGTGCAGGATTCGGTCTAGAAAACTGCGGCAGCGCTCACTGCGGGGTGCGCTGAAAAAAGTCTGTGGCGGCGCCTCTTCCACGACCCGCCCTTGGTCCATGAACACCACGCGATCAGCCACTCGGCGGGCAAAGCCCATTTCATGGGTCACGCACAGCATGGTCATGCCCTCGCTGGCGAGACCTTCCATGACACCGAGAACCTCCTGGATCATCTCTGGGTCGAGTGCTGAGGTGGGCTCGTCAAAAAGCATGATGCGCGGGCGCATACACAGGGACCGTGCAATGGCCACACGTTGCTGTTGTCCCCCCGAGAGTTGGCCCGGAAATTTGTCGGCCTGCTCGGCGATGTCTACCCTCTTCAGGTACTGCATGGCCAGATCCCGCGCCTCATCACGCCCGAGGCCGCGCACTCGCATCGGGGCCAGCATGAGGTTGTCGACAACCGACAGATGGGGGAACAGGTTGAACTGCTGGAAAACCATGCCGATTTCGCTGCGCGCCTGCGCGCCGCGAGAGGCCTCGGAGCCCACAGCCACGCCGCCTACCCAGATTTCTCCTGCATCGTGCACTTCCAACTGGCTCAGGCAGCGAATCAGGGTGGACTTACCCGAGCCCGAGGGCCCACAAATCACTATTTTCTCGCCACCAGCCACCGACAGATCGACCCGGTCGAGTGCCTTGAAGCTTCCAAATGACTTGCTCACGGAATGCATCCGGATCAAAAAATCTGTCGGCTCGGATGGATCGCTCATGGAAAACACCTCGGATGGGTTGGGCTCAGAACATTATCATTGAAGCGCATGCGACTCATCCATTCACGCTGGCCCCAGGTCGTGCAATATCTTGAGCACTGCCGGGGCATTCTTATTCCGACCGGCTCGACTGAGCAGCATGGTCCCATCGGACCGATAGGGACCGACGCCCTTGTTGCAGAAGCCATTGCCTTGGGAGCGGCCAGCCGGGGTGGCTGGCTGGTAGCGCCGACGCTGAGCCTGGGGCCGGCCCAATTCAACCTGGGCTTTCCAGGCACGATCGCCCTGCGCTCCAGCACCATGATGGCCGTGGTGAGCGACGTGCTCGAGTCCTTGGCGGTACAGGGTTTTGAGCGTTTTTATTTTCTCAATGGCCATGGCGCCAACATCGCCGCGGTCAATGCCGCTTGCCAGGACTTCTATGCCCAGTGGAGTCTGGGCCGGCGAAGCTCCGTTGCGCCACGATGCCGGCTGCGCTCCTGGTGGGACTATCCCGGTGCTGACCAGATGAGAAAGTCGCTTTATGGCACGTGGGAGGGTCTGCACGCCACGCCCAGTGAACTGGCCATCAGCATGGCCGTGCTCGGGCCAGACTACCCCTATGACGAAGCGGCACAGGCGCAGGTCGGCCAGCCGCCCCCGGCCCTGTCCTCGCAGGACCTTCGCCTGATGGGTGGCGACAACCACCCGGACAGCAACGCTCACCGGTCCCGCTTCCCGGACGGGAGGGTGGGTTCGCATTCGGCTTTGGCTCGGGCCGAGGCGGGCCACGCTCTGTTGCAGGCCGCCATCTCCGACGCTCACCAGGACATCGCGGAATTTTTTGCATGATCGTCCTCTATGGCCTGCCTGTGTCGACCTATACGGCCAAGCTCCGTCTGGCCCTGCACTGGCGCGGGATCGCTTATGAAGAGCGTGAGCCGGAAGGCGGCTACCGGTCCCAATCCTGGCGTCTGAAGGTGCCCATGGGTACGATACCGGCGATCGACCACAACGGATTTTTCCTGTCGGAGTCCGAAGCGATCCTGGAGTACCTGGAAGACGTCTTCCCGCAGCGGCGCCTGCTGCCTGAGGGGGCGCAGGAACGTGCACGGGTCCGTATGCTGGCGCGGCTGCACGATTTGCATCTGGAGCCGCGTGTGCGGGCCCTTTTTCCGCTGATTCAACAGACTGAGCAGCGAACGCAGCTGCCCGCGCTGCTGGCTGCTTTCAAGGACAAACTGCAGCGCCTGGGCGAGGTGGTGCAGGCCGGCCCCTACCTGGCCGGTGCGCAGCCAAGCTTGGCTGACTGCGGTTTTGCCGTGACCTTGCCGCTGGCCCAGCGCTTGCTCAATGCCATGGGCGAGGATTTGGCCTTGCCCGACGCACTCTACCCCTGGACCTTGGCACTGGAACAGGATGAAGCGGCGCAAGCGGCCTTGGCTCCGTGGCGTTTGGCCACTGAATCCTGGCTGCAAGCCGCCAACCTGAAAGGAACTCGTACGTGACCGACAAGCAAAGCCCCTTGATGCAAGCCGATTGGCAGTACGTGACCAAGAACAGCCTGGAGGACTTCAGCCGGGCCGATTGGCAGATCATGATGGCGCAGCGTTCGCTGTACTACCGCGAACAGCAGGCCCGCCAAGTCTTGCGGCTCTTGTCTGATTCGGAGCACGATTCCACCTTCGGCTACCAGATCAACAACTTCCGGCACTGCCTTCAGTCGGCCACCTTGGCCTTGCGTGATGGCCTGGACGAAGAAGATATCGTGGTCTGCTTGCTTCATGACGTGGGCTTTATTGCCTGCCCTGACAGCCACGGTGAGTTTGCCGCCGCCCTCCTGGGCTGTTATGTGTCCGAGCGCAATCACTGGATGCTGCAGCGTCACGCCCTGTTCCAAGACGCCCACTGCCCCCATCACCCGCTTGCTCAAGTAGATGCCCGGGAGCGCTGGCGCGGCCATCCGCATTTTGAGTGGGCAGCCACCTTCGTTGATCGCTACGACCAGGCAGCCATCGATCCGAACTATGAATGCGCCCCGCTGTCTGAATTCGAGCCCATGGTCATGCGCCTGTTTGCTCGCGTTCCGCGGATACCCCACCTGCCCTGATTTTTCTGGAGGAGCTCCCCATGTCCGCATGGATTCACATGATCGCCCTAGAGGATGCCCAGGGCCCGCTCGTTGCCGCTTACGAGAAGGTAAAGACACCCCACGGCACTGTCGACAACGTCATGAAGGCGCACAGCCTCAGACCGCACACGATGGAAGGGCATGTCGCGCTATACCGCAGCGTGCTGCACAGCCCGGACAATACCTTGCCCTTCTGGTTCCTGGAGGTAGTGGCCTCTTACGTGAGCATGCTCAACCAATGCAGCTACAGCCTGAGCCACCACTTTGCCAACGCGCGGCGCCTGATGGCTGACCCGGTCCGGGCCGAGGCTGTGCGGCAGGCGCTGATGGATAGTGCGCCCGAGCGTGTTTTCGCCGGCAAGGAACTGGAGCTGCTGCGTTACGCGGGAAAACTCACCACCGATGTGGCGCGTATGGTCCAGGGCGATATCCAGGCTCTTCATGCGGCCGGTTGCAACGACGGTGAGATTCTGGAGGTCAATCAGGTCTGCGCCTACTTCAACTACTCCAATCGGCTTCTGAATGGTCTGGGCGTCACCACTGAGGGGGATGTCATCGGTTACTACAGTGAGTCATGACGGTGGATTGCACAGCCCAAGTCTTCAAGCGCTCATGACCTTAACCACTGACTTGCTCACCCCCTCCCAGCTCGACACCCAATACAACGCCCGAGCCCGAGTCCCCGAGTTCGCCCAGCATGTGGCGCGCTGGCAAGGGGATTCAGCCCAAGTAAGAGCCGCTGGGCGGGGCCGGCTGGGTCTGCGCTATGGCCCGGCCCCGGGCGAGACGCTGGATATTTTTCCCGCCGACCGGCCCCGCGCGCCCGTGCTGGTGTTCATTCACGGGGGCTACTGGCGGTCGATGGACAAGTCCGACCACAGCTTCCTCGCCCCGGTCTTCAACCAGGCCGGCGCTACGGTGGTCATTCCGAACTACAACCTGTGCCCGGCGGTGACCATTCCCGAGATCACCTTGCAGATGGTCCGGACCCTGGCCTGGACCTGGCGCCATGTCGCCGAGCATGGCGGCGACCCGCGCCGCATCAGCGTGGCGGGCCACTCGGCCGGCGGCCACCTGGCGGCGATGATGCTCGCCTGCTATTGGCAACAGGTCGACGCCTCGCTGCCCTCGGACCTGGTCACCCATGCCCTGTCCATCTCCGGTCTCTACGACCTCGAGCCCCTGCGCCATGCGCCGAGCTTTCAGGCCGACCTGCGGCTCACGCCCGACGATGCGCTGCGTGCCAGCCCGGCCCGCCTCCCCGCGCCGCGTCTGGGCCGGCTTGACGCGGTGGTGGGTGGCCTCGAGAGCGAGGAGTTCCGGCGCCAGACGAGCGCCATCCGCCAGGCTTGGGGCGAGGCGCGGGTGCCGGTGTGCGAGGCCCTGGAGGGCCTCAACCACTTCAGCGTGCTGGAGTCATTGGCGCAGCCGGGAAGCCGGCTGCATGCGCTGGCACTGGAAATGCTGGGGCTCTGAGGCTCCGGCGTGGCCCCGGCTCCTCACATCAGCAGGTGCTCGCCTGCGTTGTCCCCGCCCAAAATCACGTAGTTGACCTTGCGGATGTCCAGCAGCGACTTGCCGCCCGAGTAGCTGATGGAGGACTGCACGTCCTCCTGCATCTCGCGCAGGGTGTCGGCCAGCTTGCCCTTCACCGGCTCGAGGATGCGCTTGCCTTCCACGTGCTTGTACTCGCCCTTGTTGAAGTCTGAGGCGCTGCCGTAGTACTCCTTGTACAGCTTGCCATCGACTTCGACTGTCTGGCCGGGCGACTCCTCATGGCCGGCGAGCATGGAGCCGATCATGACCATGGTGGCGCCAAAGCGGATGCTCTTGGCGATGTCACCATGCTCGCGAATGCCGCCGTCGGCAATGATCGGCTTGGTGGCCACCCGCGCACACCACTTGAGGGCCGAGAGCTGCCAGCCGCCGGTGCCAAAGCCGGTTTTGAGGCGGGTGATGCAGACCTTGCCCGGGCCAATACCGACCTTGGTGGCGTCTGCCCCCCAGTTTTCCAGGTCGATGATCGCCTCGGGCGTGCCCACGTTGCCGGCGATGATGAAGGAGGCGGGCAGCTTTTCCTTGAGGTAGCCAATCATCCGTTGCACCGTGTCTGCATGGCCGTGCGCGATGTCGATGGTGATGTAGTCGGGCACCAGGCCCTCAGCGACCAGCTGGTCCACCGTGTCGTAGTCGGCTTGCTTCACGCCCAGCGAGATGGAGGCGTAGACGCCCTGGGCTTTCATGGACCGCACGAAGGCCAGGTTGTCCAGGTCAAACCGGTGCATCACGTAGAAGTAGCCGTTTTGCGCCATCCAGAGGCAGATCTTTTCGTCCACCACGGTTTTCATATTGGCCGGGACGACCGGGATACGGAATTTGCGCGCGCCCAGCTGCACACTGGCGTCGCACTCTGAGCGGCTTTCCACGCGGCACTTGCGTGGCAGCAAGAGGATGTTGTCGTAGTCGAAGATTTCCATGCCAGGGCTCCAGAAGACTGTTGAAAAACAGGGAGAGCGCTTGGATGTCGGCCCGGCATCCAGAAATGGAAACCGGGCCTCAATGCTTGGGCCCGGTGGCCGATTCTAGCGCTGTTGGACGGGCCTGGCTCCCTACAATGCGGCATGTTTCCAGAGTTCGAGTCATCGCCAGAATCTGCTGGCGAATCACCCCTGCTGCGCGCCCTCAACCCCGAGCAGCGCGCCGCTGTGGCTTTGCCGGCGGAGCACGCCCTCATCCTCGCCGGTGCCGGCTCGGGCAAGACCCGGGTGCTCACCACGCGCATCGCCTGGCTCTTGTCCACCGGCCAGGTCTCGCCTGGCGGCGTGATGGCGGTGACCTTCACCAACAAGGCAGCCAAAGAGATGATGACTCGTCTGGGCGGCATGCTCCCGGTGAACGTGCGTGGTATGTGGATCGGTACCTTCCACGGCCTGTGCAACCGCTTCCTGCGGGCTCACCACCAGGTGGCCAACCTGCCGGCCACCTTCCAGATTCTGGACACGCAAGACCAGCTGTCCGCGATCAAGCGGCTGATGAAGCAGCATGGCGTCGATGACGAGCGCTTTCCCCCCAAGGAGGTGCAGTACTTCATCAGCGGCTGCAAGGAGGAGGGCGAGCGCCCGGGAGACGTGCAAGTGCGCAGCGACGAGGATCGCCGCCGCGTCGAGATCTACCAGCTTTATGAGGACCAGTGCCAGCGCGAGGGCGTGGTTGACTTTGGCGAGCTGATACTTCGTAGCTATGAACTGATGCGGGACAACGAGCCGGTGCGCTCGCACTACCAGCGGCGCTTTCGGCACATTCTGGTGGACGAGTTTCAGGACACCAACCGGCTGCAATACGCCTGGCTCAAGATGTTCTCCGGGCAGGGCAATGCGGTGCTGGCCGTGGGAGACGACGACCAGAGCATCTACGCCTTTCGCGGCGCGCGGGTGGGCAATATGGCCGACTTCGTGCGCGAGTTCGCGGTCAAGCACCAGATCAAGCTGGAGCAAAACTACCGCAGCTTCAGCAACATTCTTGATTCAGCCAACGCGCTTATCGCCCACAACAAGGGCCGCCTGGGCAAGAACCTGCGCACCGAGCAGGGACCGGGGGAACCGGTTCGCATTCAAGAGGCGCCCAGCGACCTCTCTGAAGCCCAGTGGATCGTGGAAGAGGCACGCCAACTTGAGCGCAGTGAGGGCGTCGCCCGCCAAGAGATTGCGGTGCTTTACCGCAGCAATGCGCAGAGCCGGGTGATCGAGACCGCGCTGTTCAATGCCGGCGTGCCATACCGGGTCTACGGGGGCCTGCGATTTTTCGAGCGAGCCGAGATCAAGCACGCGCTGGCCTATTTGCGCCTGCTGGAGAACCCGAACGACGACACCTCCTTCCTGCGGGTGGTCAACTTCCCGCCGCGCGGAATTGGCGCACGCAGCATCGAGCAGCTGCAAGACGCCGCCCGTGGTGCAGGCTGCTCCCTGCACGATGCGGTGAGCGCCACCACGGGCAAGGCCGGTGCCAATCTGGGCGCCTTCGTCGCCAAGATCGATGTGCTGCGCGAGCAGACCCAGGGTCTGGCTCTGCGTGAAATCATCGAACTGGTACTTGAGCACTCAGGGCTGGTCGACCACTATCGCAACGAGCGCGAAGGCGCTGACCGGGTGGAGAACCTGGAAGAACTGGCCAGCGCCGCCGAGAGCTTTGTCACCCAGGAGGGCTTCGGCCGGGACGCGGTGGCGCTGCCGCTCGACGAGCACCGCGCTGCCGGAAGCCTGGTCCAGTCACCGGTAAGTCAAGGGCTCGATCCTTCGGCGCCTCTGCTGGATCTGCCTTTGGCGGGCCAATCTACCGGTGGGTCGCCGGGCAGCAGCGATCCGCTCGCCCCCGACGCCGAGACCGGCGAGACCCTCTCGCCCCTGGCCGCTTTCCTCACCCACGCGGCTCTGGAGGCCGGTGACAACCAGGCCCAGGCCGGACAGGACGCAGTGCAGCTGATGACGGTCCACGCCGCCAAGGGCCTGGAGTTCGACTGCGTTTTTGTCTCCGGGCTGGAAGAGGGCTTGTTTCCGAGCGAGCGCTCGATGGCCGACCACGAGGGCCTGGAGGAAGAGCGGCGCCTGATGTATGTGGCCATCACCCGCGCCAAAAAGCGCCTGTACCTGAGTTTTGCGCAAAGCCGCATGCTGCATGGCCAGTCGCGCTACAACA